>Ga0209541_10009920_pt1 | contig 15310 bp, 17 predicted proteins | sample RifCSPlowO2_01_FD_184027 | JGI IMG/M metagenome (GOLD analysis project Ga0209541, IMG submission 184027) | Groundwater microbial communities from Rifle, Colorado - Rifle CSP2_plank lowO2_0.1 (SPAdes) (version 2) | ecosystem: Environmental > Aquatic > Deep subsurface > Groundwater | place...
CATTTTGTTAATATTCAAAATCCAAAATTAGTTAGTAAATACATCTTCAATTTTCTCTCAAAACACGGTTTAACACCCAGAATAAAAATAATAAAATAAAAAAAACTAATCACACCCACACTTGCCGCAACATCCACTATCGTTATCACATGATTCTTCCTTTCCTTTCTTCTTTGTTTTTTCTGTCATTTATCTCACCAGTACCTAAATATTACCATAGCTTTTTAAATTTGTGGTTCATTATCTCGTTTTGGAAAGTTCTAATCTTATCGATGATGCTCCCACCATAAAAACTCGGGCACTTCCATTTTTTTATAGATTGCTCTTTTTGTATAGATTGCTTGTAAGTATCGTGTTGTGGATGGTAGTTCGATAAATTGTTGAACTCCCGTTGAAATATCTTGCGCTGAAGGGGTAACATCAACTGGATGTGAATGGTATCTAATAAAATAATCAACATTATCTAAATTTACGTCCAGATCATATATCTGCGGAAGGTCACATACACTTAGAATAGATATTCCTCTTTCGGGGAAAACAGCTATACGTTGAAGAGTTCCCACCGACTTTGCTAAAGTAGTTTGTTCATATCCTCTACTGTTTTATGTGATTGCAACATATCCCCCCACTTCTCGAACAGGAAGCCCCGAGATGTAGTAGGGATCTGCTTCTTTTCTTATTTTTTGTTCTATAGAGCTAAAAATATCTGCTAATTCTAAATCTTTTTGATGATGAAATAACCATAAAACCCTTTCCCATCTTTTAGGAAAGCGGAGTTCTGAAACAGAGGTTCCTTGAAGGTCAACACTATCAAACACTTTCTTTATTCCTGCGTTCTGCCATCTTCGACGTCTAATCATTGGGAACGAATTATTCAATATGCTTTAAATTAATATTGGTAATATAATCGTGTTTGACTAATGTTGTCATTTATTTAATTACTTAGACACAAAATATTTAAGTCCTTCCTTTGTTTCATCCTATCATGGTCATTATCCAAGAACATTCTGCCAAGATTAATATAGATCTGCCTAAAGGCGACGTGAATGCCAAGATGGAAGTATTTTACAATCCAGTAATGGTTTCTAATCGCAATATTTCTATTCTTCTCATCAATTCTATTAAAAATAAATCTATGAGAATGGCTGATCCTTTAGCCGGATCGGGCATTCGCTCTCTGCGTTTCTTAAAAGAATTGAATAAGAACAAAATAAAATCTATCCTTATTAATGATATGACAGAAAAGTTTGAACACACTTTTCAAGAATTTATACGATTAAACAAAGTCAGCAAAAAAGATAAGAAAAAGCTAATTCTGATGAATCAAGAAGCTTCCTTTCTTTTATTTCAAAATAAAGGATTCGATTATATTGATATCGACCCTTTTGGTACTCCTAATCCCTTCCTCTCTGCGGCTATCGCTGCTATTTCTCGAGGGGGAATTCTAGCCATAACTGCCACCGATACTGCGGCTCTTAGTGGTACATATCCTTTAGTTACTAGAAGAAAATATTGGTCCAATTCACTAAAAAATAATTATATGATGCATGAAATAGGTTTAAGAATTTTGATTCGAAAAGTCCAATTGTATGGGGTTCAATTTGATAAAGTTTTAACCCCTATTTTATCCTATAGTAAAGATCATTATTTTAGAATTTATTTCCTCTCCGAAAAAGGAAAAGAAAAATGCGATAAAATATTAGATCAACACCAATATTTATTATTCTGTCCTAACTGTTTGAATCATAAAAGTTCCATATACAATAAAGATAATTGTAATTGCGGCCACCAATTCCAATTTGCCGGACCATTATGGACAGGGAAGTTATTCGAACAGAAATTAGTCCAAACCATGACCAAAAATAATGAACTTGTTAAAAACGGATTTCCCGAAGAGCAGAAGTTTTTAGATATACTCTTAGATGAATCCAAGAATGATCGATTGGGATTTTATGATTTACATGAAATTGCTAGAAAGTTGAAAATTAATCCTCCCAAGATGTATGAAATTATAAAAAAGACCAAAGGTTCAAGAACTCATTTCTCTCCTAATGGAATAAAAACACAACAGAATGCAACTACACTTATGAAACTATTTTAATATTATTTAACAGTACTTATCCAATCGTTATTTCCAGAACTCATATTTATTTCGTGATAATGGGAAGTAATAACAAAAATAAAAGGGGTAATTTCTATTAATCCCGCCAAGCGCTGTTCCTGTTCTCTATTTTTAGTTTCATATGGTTCTCTTTTTTGTTCTTGATTTAATTCTCGATTTAATTCTACATAAGCAAAGTACCATGCTTGACCCAATTTTTGATGTGGTTGATGGGGGGAAATCATCTCAAAAAAGTCTTCAATATCGGTTGAAGAACTAGTAGGATTAAAATTTTCACTGATTTCATATTTAGTTCTTAGTCTGAACGCTATATTAATTAATCTGGTTACAGCCATTTTAGCTTCACTTTCAGTAGCATAGCAATCATTTTGAGAATTATGTGAGGTATAAGCATCAAGGAAATCTAAATCTCTCTCTCCATCCACTCCTAATTGTTGATACATCTCTCTGGGACTCAAAGCTTTTTTCTCAGCATCAAGAAGATCAGCAATGTTGAAGCATCCTGCTAACACCAGGGGCTGGGTACGGAGTTCATTAATAATTTTAATAACAGCATCAGTCATATCGTGGTAATCTCTACTCCAAACTACTCCTAGGGCGGATATTGCTCTTTCTTCAGCTTTATCACCCATGTGGGAAGCATATTCTTTTACCTTTTTTTCTAATTCCGTAACCCTATCAAGTGTTTTTCTGCTTTTGCCATTATCAACTCCTAACTGTTCTAGGTGATTATACACTCTTACCGATTCAAAAGGAATTCTCTGTTTTGGATGCGTAACCTGGTAATTTCCTACTACATAAGATACACGATCTACTTGAGTGAGATTTGCCAAAGAAATAATTTGGGGTGGTCTATTTACTATTTCTATCGGCCCAGTTTCTGTATCAATTACGGGATCACATTTTGAGTCCAATCTCCTCCCTTTTAGTTCAGCAATAGGTACTTCTACGGTTGGTAAACCCACCGGTTCCACCACAATGGCAAAATCTCCCAAAGGTTTTTCAACCTCAAAAATTACATCATCAATGCCTCTTTCTAATGAAGAATCTAATGCTACTCTTCCCCCATCTGTAGGGGGAATACCAGTAGGAAGTCTTGCTCCGAAGAAATGTTGAGTCTGTGGACTGCGCAGGGAAACTACCCTTCTCCTGTGTCGTATAATTTTTGGTTCATATAATTTAATGATCTGTTCAAATTCGGCAGGAGTTAAATCAATTTCTTTATTTCCCACATCATTGGGATCATTGGAAACAAAATGCTTGATCACTTTTTGATATCTTAAAGCATCTTCTCGAAACTGGCCCATACTAACATTTAAATTTAATCTGCAAATGGCATCAGCAATAGCGCTTACACCACCGAGGTATAATAATTTATAATGGTCTCTTCGCCGGTCACTTTCAACATTAATATCAAACAATTCATGGCGAACTATTGCTCGAATCATAGTTACCACCTGTTTAATTCTAGGAATTAAATATTCTTTACTTAAAGTAGGAGTAATAGTGTCGTTGCTGTCTAAAGATGAATTTAAACTAGGTTTAGTTAAAACTAAAATAGCAGCAGAATAAACTAGGCCGTAACGATAATTATCTCTGGCCTTACTTTGAAATAATTTCCTGTCTGGATCTGGGGGTGATGATTTTATTTCGTCTCTTGCAATAATTCTAGCAATATAACTCATCCATCTTCTGGCATTTGGTAGTGGAGGTTGAACTCTTCTGGTGTCAATTTCATTTCGTGGTTCAGTAAAATATTTTCTTTCTACAATTTTTTCACTGGCGTCGAAAGCAGCCCATAATAATTCTTCAGTAGTTACTTCTATATTTCTGATAGATAGTTGCCGTTCCAAAGATCTACTCAAATGTGGTTCCACACTTCGCCAAAAATTAAACGGAAAAATACCCCTTGTTTCATTATGAACAGTTTTCCCTGTTCTTTCCCGGAAAAAACGTTCTTCCATTTCTTTAAAAGTGCTTAATAATACTTGTTCTAGGGAGATATTAGTTGCAGACATTTCAAATAGGGCTTAAATTGGGGCCAATTTATAAACTTTACCACTAAAAGGTAGCTATTAATTACCATGGCCTTCGAGTAGCCACGGCTGTTTCATTCTAAAATTTAAGCAGAAATAACGTGGTTTTAGTTTTAAATACTTAATTTTTGGCAATCTTGCTTATTCAACAATATTCTCCATGTCAAATATTGAACTCCAAACTTTTTGAGAACAGAAAGAGTCTTTTTTTCATCGTTGTTTCTTACAATAATTAATGATTTTGCTGGTTTTAAGTGTGGAATATCTCTTAAAAAGCCTGGTCTGCGATACTCATACTTCCCATTATTTGACTTATCTTTGTACCCTAAAAATTGTCTCCTAAATTGCTCTTTCTCTTTAAGAGTGGTTTCTTTTTTCAAAGAATAAGAGATTAACGTTGCAGTTTCCATATTTCATCAATATTCCCCAAATATTTAAATATTTCTACTTTTTACTATGGTTAAACATAGTAAAGAGGTGAATTTAATGGTCAAAAAGAAAAAAGTATTTGATTTATACGAAAAATTATCACAACTTTCCGATAAGAGAAGAGGACAAGGAAAGAGACACCCAGTCAAACTGGTGGTAATTATTGTAATTTTGGGTATTATGAATGGCTATGATGGTTATCGTGCAATCGGAGATTTTACAATAAAAAACAAAGACGAGTTAATTTTAATTTTTAATCCGAAAAAAAATCGTCTCCCCTCATTCTCGACGATACGAAGAGTGATGGGTATGGTTGATTTTGATGAATTGTGCAGGATTTTTGAAGAATGGGCAAAAAATAACATCATTATCAAAGAGAAAGAATGGATTTCCTTAGATGGAAAATCAATATCGGGAACATTTCCAGAAGAAGCTCACAAGTTTGTGAACTTGGTATCTTTGTTTTGTGTCGAAAAAAAACAAGTATTTTCCGTAGGAAAAGTCGATGAAAAAAGCAATGAAATCCCAAAAGTGCAGGAATTAATTGAAAAATGTCCTGTGAAAAAAGTAGTTTTTAGAGCAGATGCCATGCACTGCCAGACAAAAACTGTTGAGGCAGTTCTAAAAAAAGAAAGTTTTTATGTCTTGCAAGTAAAAGAAAATCAAAAATTCTTATTCCGAAAAGTAAAGTTTATTGCTGAAAACTTGCCTGCAATATCCTCTGATATTACTAAAGAAAAAAATAGGGGGAGGTTAGAAAAAAGAGAAGTCACCGTGCACAAAGAAAGTTTAGATTTGAAGCATTATGGATGGAAAGAAGTTAAGTTTATAGTGAAAGTAAAAAGAACTGTCGAACATAAAAATGGCAAGATAAGTGAGGAAACCGCATATTTTATTACAAATTTAGATGAGAAGGCTTCATTCTTCAATAAGGGAATAAGAGATCATTGGAAAATTGAAAATTCTCTACATTTCGTTAAAGACGTTACTTTTAACGAAGATGGGCTGAAAATTAGGAGTGGTTCAGCTCCTCAAAATATGGCCTTGTTGAGGTCTTTTGTTCTCAACATCTTTCGGCAAAATGGATATTTAATGATTAAACAAACAACAAGATTACTCGCCGGAAGAATTGAATTAATGTTTTCTTTATTGAGATAGAAATCGTTATTGATAAAGCGTTTACACTAGAAGATAATCTCTTAAAATTTGTGTTTTTGGTTATTCCTGATGAATATCAAACCATTTTTCTTCATAAAAATTAACAATTGAAAGAAACAAGTTGCAATTCATCAATTTTAGATTAGAGATTGCGTAGGAGTTAGAATGAAACAGCCGTGGGTATTAGTTTAATATACCTAATGCTGGTATGTTAACCTTGATATTTCGTGTATGGCCGAAACCATCCTTCGATAGCGATCAATCATGTATCCTAACTCTCCATTATTTTTAGCCGGATTCTTTTCCAGGAATGTATTTGCTGTTCTAACTAAAATATGTTTTTTATTTGAAAGCAGTAATCCTCTATCTCTATCATTTTTGTAATATGCTTTTATAATCTCTACATACAAATCTTCGGCTTGTCGCAATAATTGTTCGAATTCTTGCTGTTTATCTTTGGAAATGGTTATTTTATTCATAGTTCTAGCTACTCTTTTTGCTTCATCAGCAATGGCTTCCAAGTGAAAAGTAAGCCAATAATAGTTTAGTAAATCAATGGGACTAATTCCAAATTTTTTTAACATTTTGCTGGGATTTTCGATTCCAAAACGAATTGCCCTATATAATAGATAACTTAACCTATTTACGTCTTTATCTCTTAAATTTAAATTTTCAGCATTATTCTCTTGAAAAGTAAGTGAGCAATCTTTTAACATGGAACGGATAATTATATCCATCTTTTTAACTAAATCCTGAACAGAAACGTGATCCATATCTAAGAAATCTTTAGTAACTATCTTAGTCGAATCTATCTCTAATACTTCTAATGCAATAAGTTCCCGTACATACTCTAAGATTTCTTTGGATTTATCTTTAATTTCTTTTCCTTTGAAAACTATTTCACGATAATTTTCTATATATGCGGCATTTAATTCTCTCTTTATCTGGAAAAATTCTTTCCCATCTACATCGATTGTTTTCTTTTTTTCTTCATCATGCTTATTTTCGGTAAAACTGAGAAAAAGGTTATTATCCTTTTCATCAAAATAGATCAAATCCCCTTTCTTGAGCTTATTTTGTACTACCCATGTTTTGGGTAAAGATACTACAAAACTGCTTTTTCCAAATGAAATTAATTTTCTATATTCCATAGTCACATTCCCCCGAAATTGTAACAAGCATATGCCTTTGATAGGCAACTATATAGTATTAGGGAAAGGTATTTATATTTAAAGGTTATGTATATAATTACCATAATTAGATTTAGTAAGATTAATACAATGGGGGGGTGAAGTATAATGTCGCTAAAGAAATTATTGGGTCTGGAAACGTTTCCTTTAAGTGAAACCGAAATTATGAAGAAAATAGACGATGCTTATCAAACCAGTCGGGACGAAATAGTCTTTACCTTTAATACCAAGAAAGTAACTGTGCGTTTAAGCAAGATTTCGCCCATAGGGATGATGACTGATTACCACGACTATTTTGCGCAGTAGGTTTTGATGAAAAAAGTAAAGTTTACTCTGAAATCGAATCGAAAACTCTTTAAACCCGCTTTCTTTCTTTCCTTTCATGGAATATTTACACTCTATTAATTATCTTCAAAGAGGTTTAACTAGAACCTTCAAAGCAATTAAAGAACATTGGTTGTTGGCGATACTATTAGTTTTTCTTCAATTAGTCTTAATCATGGGATCAGGCGCAGTCATATTTTACTATCAAATTCAACTGATTAATGATACTCAAGGAATAATCAATCCATTACAAAATGCCAATTATGATTCTAAAACGCTAGAAGCCGGACAGCCTTTTAGTAATGATCTTATTTCAGTGTATAATAGCTACCAAAGTTTAATCCACAATTTGATCATATTCTTATTGATCCTGACGGCAATTTTCATTTTTGTACAGGGGGCGATTTGGGTTGTAAGCAATTTTATGTTGATGGATAAAACTAAAGAAAGAAAAGAAGTACATGAAGTACGCAGTGAAAAGAAAAGTGAAACTAAACAGATTAAATTTTATCACCAATTTTACACTGCGTGTAAACCAATTTTTTCACAATGGTTAAAATTTGCCGCATCATCTTTAGCAGTATTGATTCCATTCGCTCTGATCTCCTATCATATTCTCAAAACCATGATTGGCTTAGAATATTCTGTAGATACTGTCTCATCCTATGCCCAAATAATTGTTTATATTTTTGCGGCAATATATTATTTTTTATTAGTAGCTTATGCTTTTATCTCTGTAGTTACTTGGAAACAATTTGTTCGATATTTTTATCTTGCTGGTCTGAAAAGAATATACAAAAGTGCTCTAATATTCATCATTAACAATTTAATTATTGGACTAGGATTTTATCTTATTTATGTTTTGATTAATTATGATCAATATTTTACTTATTTGATTTTGGTGAGTATTTTACTATATTTAATGATTATAATTAGTAGGCTATTTTGGATTGCGTGCTTGCAGGAGATTGTCCATGAAGAAGATCATCATTGATACTAATGCTCTCATGGCCATTGAAGAACTGCATATAGATCTATTCGGGGAATTAGAAAAATCCATTGATTTTCCACATGAATTGTATGTGCTCCAAGGGACCATTAATGAATTGAATGACATTGTAAAATCAGAACGCTGGAAATTTCGTCAAGCGGCCAATGTTGCCTTAAGATTATTGAAAGCCAAGAAGATTTCTATTATTGAAGAAGAAATGCCTCTTAAAATGAACCGTGGTAAAGAAATTGATGTTGATGATCTATTGGTGGAACATTCACGAAAAGGAGATATAATACTAACTCAGGATATACTTCTTAAGAAAAGATTACAAAAGCCATTTCTAACAATTAGGCAGAGGAAGATGGTTATATTGGTGGAATGAATTAATTAGGTGAATTTTTGTGTTTATTGAGACTATCAAATATCCACAATACATCCACTATTTGTATAAGTTCTAGAAAACCTCATTTTATAACTCCGTCCATCTTTTGCTCGGGCGTAAGTTGTGCAGTATGACATATAGCAGCGATCTCTGCAATCTGAGTATACTGTCAATTGCTGTGGTGCTGGCACCAAATTTTCTCCTGATGTAGAAACTCTGTTGCTGATATATGCAGTAGGTGGTACTGCAGCAAGCAATACTGCTAAAAGGCCAGTTTTAATTTCATTTCTCATTTTGTTCTTAATAGAAATAGGTCTATTTAATAATTTCGTTATTGAAGACTCTATTAATTATGTTTAACTCCATAATTTTTCTGTCCTAAACTAAAATAGTTGTACCACTCCCCCGCAATCTTTATATACCTCTACCAAAAACTCTACTCCCAGAAAATAAAAAAGAACTTAAAATGTTTGCAGATAAAGGGGTTTTTTTAACATGTTTGAACAGTACGCATTAATATTTGTGTTTTTAGTAAGTTTCTTAGCGTTAGGGTTTGCGTATTATTTAGCTCGTTATGTGATGAAACAAGATACTGGAACTGCGGGCATGCAAGAAGTTGCAGCAGCGATCAAAGAAGGCGCAGAAGCGTTCTTAAAACGTCAATATAAAACCATTGCCTACTTAGCCCTGGTGGCAGCAGCATTATTATTTGGCTTATATGTATTTTTTAATAACCTGCCTCTAGCGGTAAATACTTCTATCGCTTTTTTATGTGGGGCAATTTTATCTGCAATTTCTGGAATTGTAGGAATGGCCATTTCAGTGAGAGCAAATTTACGTACTGCTTCTGCAGCGCAAACTAGTCTTTCCAAAGCAACTGTTATTGCATTAAGAGGAGGAGCAGTTTCTGGCTTCTTAGTTGTAGCTTTATCTTTAATTGGTGTTGCCGGATTATATTATTTTTATGGTGCTAATCCTCAGGAAACTCCATTTATGATTGTAGGATTTGGATTTGGAGCATCTTTCGTCGCTCTCTTTGCGCAGTTGGGTGGAGGAATTTATACTAAAGCCGCTGATGTTGGAGCAGATTTGGTAGGAAAAGTCGAAGCGGGAATTCCAGAAGACGATCCTCGAAATCCTGCCGTTATTGCTGATTTAGTTGGTGATAATGTAGGAGATTGTGCTGGAAGAGGAGCAGATTTATTTGAAAGTACTGCTGCTGAAAATATCGGAGCTATGATTTTAGGAGTAGCTTTATTCCCTATTTTCGGTTTATCAGGAGTTTTATTTCCTTTAGTAGCTAGATCATTCGGTTTGATTGCCTCCGCAGTGGGGGTAATGATAGTTAATCCCCAAGAACATGAAGATCCGATGAAAGCTCTGAACAAAGGATATTTTGTGTCAGTTATTTTAGCTATTGTTGGTTTTTATGTAGCTACACGATTATTGCTTAACAATATGTGGTTCTTTTGGGCTGGAGTAGTGGGAATTGTATTAAGTTTAGTTTTTGTTTACATCACTCAATATTATACTGAATACAAATACCGTCCAGTAAAAGAAATAGCTTTAGCATCTGAAACAGGACCAGCAACAAATATTATTTCCGGTTTAGCCGTAGGACTAGAAACTACCGGTTTACCAGTATTAGCTATTTGTGCTGCGTTATGGTTATCATATTTTTTAGGGAATATGAGTGGGGTTGCTCACGGGGGTTTGTATGGAACAGCCATTGCAACTATGGGAATGTTATCTACCGCTGCCTATATTTTAGCTATGGATACTTTCGGTCCAATTACTGATAATGCGGGAGGAATTGTCGAAATGTCCAAAGCCTCTGAAAGTGTTCGTAAGAGAACTGATAGATTAGATTCAGTAGGAAATACTACTAAAGCTTTAACCAAAGGATATGCTATCGGATCTGCTGCCTTGGCTGCATTCTTACTATTCTCTGCGTACATGGATGAAATTGCGAAACTTACTGGAAAAGCATTTGGCGTAGTTGATTTGACTAAGATTCCGGTATTTATCGGAGCAATGCTGGGCGCAATGTTAGTTTTCGTTTTCAGTGCTTTTGCCATCAGAGCAGTAGGAAAAACTGCCGGATACATTATTACTGAAGTACGCCGCCAATTTAAAAATAAAAGAATCATGGAAGGAAAAGTTAAACCAGATTATGCTGCCTGCGTAGATATAACCACTAAAGGAGCATTGAAGAATATGATTCTTCCTGGTATGCTTGCTATTTTATTCCCTATATTGGTAGGAGTAGTACTTAAAGCGGAAGCCATGGCTGCCTTTTTGATGGTGGGAACTATTGCGGGTATTTTACTTGCTCTGTTGTTAAATAATGCTGGTGGAGCGTGGGATAATGCCAAGAAATATATTGAAACCGGAGCACATGGTGGAAAAAGCAGTGATGCTCACAAAGCCGCAGTGGTGGGAGATACAGTAGGAGATCCCTGTAAAGATACTGCTGGACCTAGCTTGCATGTGTTGATCAAATTACTAGCAACTATTACTTTGGTTTTGGCGCCGTTGTTCTTGTAAGAAGAATTTGTTTTAATTTATTTTCTTTTTTTCTTTTTTTTGGTTTTTCTATTCTGTTGTATTTCTGTGTTTCAATGTTTCTGGTCTTATTTTCATTTATAATTTTGTATATTCTATTTTAGTATATATTTTCTAGGTTCATAGTTTTTATTAATAGTGATGTTAAATCAAAATTATGGGTAAAAAAAGATTTCGTATAGGGGATTTGGTTAGAGTACAAATGTTAACCTATAGGGATAGGGATAAACCTGCTGGTAATCATTTTTATGGAACTGTAAGCACTGTTAATTTTGCTGGAGGATATAATTCAAACATAGGGGTACGAACGTTAAGGGATGGATTATTATCTGAAACATCGGTAACTTTAATGGCTCATGATGTTAATCTTTGCACTCGGAGAGATTTAATTGATGGATTTGAACAATTGCTTGATCCTATTAGGACAGAAGTAGAAGATAAACGTGCAGGGGGAAATGGTGTGCTAGCTGCATTTGCTGTTCGTAAAGAGTATAATCTGAAACAAATATTAGCTAGGTTTCGAAGAGTTGGTAGAGATAACTCCGAGGAGAGTCCTCTTGAAACCATGGGTAACATTGAACCACCTCACAGCGGTGTTTATGTAGCTATTCCTATTTATACTGGAAATGGCCCTAGTCCTAGGAATGCTGTTGCTATTGCTATAAAACCGAGATTAGATGATGAATCTTGTGTAGGTGAGTTACTAACCGCTCTTTCCATTCCCGGAATTAGAAGAAAGGGAGAAGTATGCTATGATCTTGAAGCAACTACTGGTGGCAGTTTAATTGGTTATACTGCTTATGAAATACCTTACAAAGGTGTGCGTATGATTGGGGTAATGAATGTCTTACGATGGAGTTTGAAACTGAAATAATAACCCCTTTTCTATCCCCGCTTTTACATCATAATAATCTTTATAAACTACTTATTGCTCTTCATAATCTGAAATAAAAGGGTTGAGGGATTATGGCTATAAACAATCAGTATTCTCAAGCACCACCAGTTTACACTCAGGAAATTTCCCACAGAAAAGCTAATTTAGAAATTGATGAAGAGTTGGAACGCTTACTTGCCAATCAGAGAACTAGGATAAAAGTAATTGGCTGCGGAGGAGCAGGAAATAATACCATTAACCGCATGACTGAAGTGGGAATCAAAGGTATAGAAACTGTAGCTATAAACACTGATGCACAAGATTTATTGTATACTTCTGCTGACAAAAAAGTGTTAATTGGTCGTGAATTAACTCATGGAAATGGAGCTGGATCTAATCCTAAGATTGGGGAAGAAGCAGCCAAGGAAAATGAGCAAGACATAAAAAAAGCTATGGATGGCGCAGATATGGTTTTCATTACCTGTGGTTTAGGCGGGGGAACAGGAACTGGAAGCGCACCATTTATTGCTCAGGTAGCTAGTAAAATGGGTTTGCTAAGTGTGGCTATAGTAACCCTGCCCTTTGCTATGGAAGGATCGCATCGTTTCGAAAACGCTATGATTGGATTAGAAAAATTAGAAATGTCTGTTAATACTTTAATTCTTATCCCTAATGAAAAATTATTAGAATTAGCTCCCCATTTGCCATTACAAACGGCATTTAAAGTTGCTGACGAAATTTTGACTAATGCCGTAAAAGGAATAGCTGAATTAGTTACCAAGACCGGTTTAGTTAATTTAGATTTTGCTGATGTTAAAACTATCATGAGAGAGGGAGGGGTGGCTTTAATTGGGGTAGGAGAATCAGATTCCGAAAGCAGAGCAGATGAATCAGTACAAAAAGCCTTGAAAAATCCACTCATTGACGTTGATATTTCTAATGCTACTGGTGCGCTAATCAATATTTCTGGAGGAGAGAGCCTGACTTTAGATGAAGCCAGAAAGATTGTAGAGACAGTAGGTGAGAGTTTAGATCCTAAAGCTAAGATTATATGGGGTGCGCAGATTTACAAAGATTTGGACAAGACTATCCGCACCATGGTAATTATAACTGGAGTTAAATCGGAACAGATTTTTGGCGAAGGTAGTCCCTACACTAATCCTAAGAAAGGAGTTATGGAGAACGAGTTAGGGATAGATTTTGTCTGATTTCTTATTCTTACCCCTTAAATTTTAAAAACAGTAAACTTTATAAATGAACCTCTTGTTTTAAGCCTATGGAAGAAGAGCAGCAGTTTGAAGGGGCACAACAGGGCAAAGTCAAAAGGTTTATAAAAGAATCTATACGAGTAATCAGAATAACTAGAAAACCAAACAAGACCGAATACATAGGGTTGGTTAAAGTAACAGGGTTGGGAATTGCCGTTATCGGTATCATAGGTTTTGTTATTTTCCTCATAAGACAAGTAATATTTTAAAATGGCAACACATCTTTTCGCATTAAGAACAGCAGCAAACCGTGAAGATCAAGTAGTAGATTATTTGATTTCTAAATTGGAACGTAAGCCAGAGTCTGGAATTATTGCGGTGGTACGTCCACATGGTATGCGTGGTTACATTTTCATAGAAGCTACTTCTCAAACTGAAGCTGAGGAAACTTTACAGGGAGTACCTTATTCCCGTGGTTTACTGCCTAAAGAAGTAAGCTACAATGAAATAGAGCACATGTTAGAACAAGTTAAAATTGAAATGAATATACTTAAGAATGATATTGTTGAAATTATTTCTGGCCCATTCAAACGTGAAAATGCTAAAGTCATGCGTATAAATAAACAGAAAGAAGAAATTGTCGTAGAATTATTAGAAGCAGCAGTTCCTATTCCTATTACAGTTAAGATGGATGCAGTCAAAGTTATACGTAGAGAATCTGATGATGATGACAAAAGTAAGGAATAAAAATTATTTTTCTGATTATTTTTTAGTGATATTTAACTCTTTTCGTACATACTCTTTTCTTCTCGCGTAGTGTAAAGCCACATCCAGACTAACTTTACCAGCTGCATGAAGATGTATCAAACATTGATCCATAGTAATCATTCCTTCCTCTCTACTGGTTTGAATGGAAGTAGGGATTTGTTCCGGTTTTCCCTCGCGGATAAGATTACTAATAGCGGGTGTATTCTTCATAATTTCCATAGCTAAAACTCGATCTACTCTTTGATACGGTACTAAATCTTGACATAAAACGTAGGCTAAATTATCAGCTAAGGCAGATCGAATGTCTCCTTTACGCTCTTCAGGAAATAGATCTACATATCGGCCAATAGTTCCTGCAGCATCTTTAGTATGTAAAGTGGAAAAGACTAAGTGTCCCGTTTCTGCTGCTTGAAGAGCTGCTTGTGCTGTATCTTGATCACGAATTTCTCCTATTAAGAGTATATCGGGATCTTGACGCAGAGCATGCATTACTCCGCTATAAAAAGAAGTGGTATGCACCCCCACTTCCCGTTGGATGATCATACTTTTTCCTTTTTTATAAACTGCCTCGATGGGATCTTCTATGCAAATTACTTTTTTCTGTTGAGTAGAATTTATTTCTTGAATTAAAGATGCCAAAGTGGTTGATTTTCCAGAACCAGTAACTCCAGTTACTAAAACTAAACCATGATTAAGACTAATAATCTCTCTCCAAACTGGAGTGGGGAAACCCAAACTTAAAACCTGACGAATATCATATGGAATTACTCTAATGGTAATATATGGGCCAGATCTTTCCATACCTGCGTTTACTCTAAACCTAGCTGCGGTAGTTTGCAAAGATTTGTCTAATTCTCCTACTTCTGAAAATCTTTTCCTCTGTTTTTCACTAAGTATTACTTCCAGAAGTATTTCCATAGCAGCATGGTCTAAAGGGGTGTAATTATCCATGGGGACAAGTTTAGTACCTTTCCTTAATTCCGGTGGAGATCCTACTTTAAAATGCAAGTCAGAAGCATTTCCATCTACAGCCAACTTTAATACTTCTTCCAAACTAACCCCATTACCGTTCTGAGAAAAAATAGGAGTGGTTAAAGAGGGTATTTCTGTGAGTTTATCTGTCATATTGTTTTATAAGCTTAAAACTATATAATATGAGTTTTCCACCAGTGCAAGAAAAGTGAAAACTATCACTTTTCTGCACAACAATGAAGTAGTTTCTTCATTGTTTGTGTGTAGTTTCACTGGTGGCGTAGCCAC
>Ga0209541_10009921_pt1 | contig 15309 bp, 15 predicted proteins | sample RifCSPlowO2_01_FD_184027 | JGI IMG/M metagenome (GOLD analysis project Ga0209541, IMG submission 184027) | Groundwater microbial communities from Rifle, Colorado - Rifle CSP2_plank lowO2_0.1 (SPAdes) (version 2) | ecosystem: Environmental > Aquatic > Deep subsurface > Groundwater | place...
AGTCGTCTGAAAAGTTTTTTGTGAAGTCTTGCAAGGCTAAGCTGTTACGCTTAGCCTTTTGATTTTTAAGACTTTTACTGCCATAATCTACTTACTATGAGAGTTTTATTTTTTGGAGTATATGAACCCGCTTACGCCCGTAATTGGGTTTTGATAAATGGTCTAAGAAAAAACGGCGTTGAGGTTGTTGAACTAAGGCGGAAGCCGCAGCGTTTTAGTTTGTTTCGTTTATTTTTTGACTATTTAAGATTTGAAAAAAACTTTGACATTATGATTGTTGGTTTTCCCGGCCAAGAGACAATGTTTCTTGCAAGATGGCTTACATTAAAACCAATTGTTTTTGACGCCTTTACGTCGCATTACGGAGGGTATATTCTGGATAGGCAAAAATTCTCAAAAAATAGTTTTCGAGCTAAGTACTATAAGTTCCTAGACAGATGGTCTTGTAAGCTAGCTGATATTGTTTTACTCGATACTGATGCTCACATTAATTTTTTCATAAAAGAATTCAACCTCCCAAGAGATAAGTTCAAAAAAATATGGATAGGAGCGAATGACCAAGTTTTTCAGCCCGGAGGCACTCTTCAGAAAACAGACAATTTATTCAGGGTTATATTTTTTGGAACTTATGTTCCTTTGCAGGGAGCAGAATATATTATAAGAGCGGCAAAAATATTAGAAGCCGATAAGGATATCATTTTTTATTTTATAGGCAAGGGACAGGACAAGCCCAAAAGCATTAACTTGGCCAATGAGTTAAAGTTGAAAAACATAGAATTTATAGATATGATGAGGCCTGAAGATTTAAGGGTTAAAATATGTGAATCAGATATTGTTTTAGGTCTATTTGGCGATACTCCTAAAACACCCCTTGTTATTCCCAACAAAGTTTATGAAGCCTTGGCAATGAAAAAACCCGTTATTACAGCCGATACGGAGGCGGTTAGGGAGTTATTTGACGGAAACGATATGTACTTGGTTAAACCTGCTAATCCGGAAGAGCTTGCCGGGGCGATCATTAAATTAAAGGACAATCCAGGGTTAAGAGATAAATTAGCTGAAAATGGCCATAACAAGTTTAAAGAAAATGCGTCACATCAGATACTTGGAGAAAGACTTTTGAAAATAATCAATGAATCCCGTTAGAAGTAGCCCTAACGGGCGAAACGAGCGGGATATGATAGATATAACAAAAGTAGTTCTGCGCATATAACCGGTTGTTATAAACTGCGAAGTAGCTACTTCTAACGGGATGAAATCAAAAAAAACTAAAATTTTAGTGACCGGTTCGGCTGGATTTATGGGCAGCCATCTATACGACCGGCTTTTTGATGCCGGCTATGAAGTTTATGGCGTTGACGACCTATCGGGCGGATTTATTGAAAATGTTTCACAAAAAATTTTTTTCACCAAACTGGATTTAAGAGACAGAAAAAAAACAGCTGATTATGTGGACCGGATTAAACCGGAGGTTGTCTTCCATCTTGCCGCCGATGCAACAGAAGGAAGAAGCCAGTTTACGCCCCATAGCGCGATAGACAGAAACTTGGTTGCTTACGCGAATATTCTCATACCAGCTATAAGAAGAGGTCTTAAGAAGGTGATTTTAACAAGTTCGATGAGCGTGTATGGCAGACAGCAGGTGCCGTTTCATGAGGAAATGATCCCTCAACCGGAGGATATTTACGGTATTACCAAATCAGCCATGGAACAAACAACAAGAGTGCTCTCTGATGTTTATGGGTTTAAATACGTTATCATAAGGCCTCATAATGTTTACGGGATCCGTCAAAATTTAACCGATCCCTATAGAAATGTAGTCGGAATTTTCATAAACAGACTGCTTCACGGCAAAAATTTTTATGTCTATGGAGACGGTAAACAAAAACGCGCCTTCTCGTACATAGACGATGTTATTCCAGCCATGATAAAGTCCGCCTTTGAACCAAAATGCGAAGGGAAGATAATAAATATCGGTTCAGATGAACCGATTACATTAAGTCATCTGGGCCAAGTTGTTTTGGAAGAGTTTTTTCAAGGGAAAAATTTTTCGGCAAAATTCGAGCCGAAACATTTTCCAGACCGTCCTCAAGAAGTTAAATATGCTTATTGCAGTCACGATCGAGCAAGGAAATTATTAGGATTTGGGCCCGGCACGGAACTTAGAGACGGTGTAAGGACCATGATAACTTGGGCCAAAAGCCGCGGGTCGCGGCCCTTTGTCTATTTGGCTAAGTTGGAACTAGACCATCCGCAAATTCCAAAAACATGGAAAGCAAAACTCATTTAACCGATTTTCCGGACGGGTTTGTTTTAAAATAGAAAAATAAAATGGAGGTCTTAATTGCCGGTTATCCGTACATAAAGGAAAGTTATTTTAAGACATTTGATTACTATCCGGACGGAGATAGCATATTTTTTCTTTTGCCTGAACGATGGAAAGCCAAAGGCGGGAAGGTGGTTTTTTATCCGCCCGACAGGCCAAATATTTTTAAGACCAAGGCCCTTTTTTACCACTCTCACTATCCGCTGATAGGCGGTGTTCTTAAGGGCTGGATGCCGTTGTTTCCTTTTTTCTTGGCGAGGAGAAAATTCAGAATAGTATATAGTCCCGGTGAGCCAATTTTGCTCACCACTTTATATCAAGGGGTTTGGTCAAAAATTTTTGGGCTGAAGCACATTATTTTTACTTGGGAAAATGTTCCTTACGAAGATAAATTTCACGGTCTGGGCGGCTTAATAAAGAAATTAGTTTTGCGCTTAAATTTAATATTTTGTGACGGTGTGATATGCGGCAATAAAAAAGCGGCGGATATTATCCGCAAGTTTGGAGTCAAAAGGTTAAATTTTAAAACTTTAGTTTGCCCGTTAAGCGGGGTTGACACAGAGTATTTCAAACCTGAAAGAAATCTGAAAACGGCAGATAATCATGAACTTAATGGTAAAATTGTTTATCTGTTTGCCGGCGCCATTGGACGCAGAAAAGGCATCCACTTGATTATTAAAGCGTTTAAAAGGGTTATAGACAACATTCCGAATGCCCATTTTGTTTTGGTAGGCAGCGGTGAGTATGAAACGGAAATAGATGAACTAATTTCCGAAAATAAATTAAACGATAGGATTACCAGAATTCCCTGGCTTGATAAAGCCGGATTAAAAAATATTATGTCAGTTTCCGATATTTTTCTTTATCCAAGTATGCCCTACGGCGGATGGGAGGAGCAATTCGGTTATTCCATGGCAGAGGCATCATTGATGGAGTTGCCCGTCATATCCACCAGGTCTGGTTCTATAGAAGAAGTGGTAGTTGACCCCGTAAAGTCGCCAAACGGCGATAACGAGGCAAGCGGCAGAACGGGTATTTTGGTTGAGCCGGAAAATATCGGGCAATTAACCGATGCAATGATTAAACTGGCCGGTAATTCTGGTTTAAGGAAGGAGCTGGGAACAAATGGGAGAAAGTTTATATCAGAAAATTACAGCTACAAAATTGTGGCTGATAAATTCTATAATTTTTTCCGATCTTTATGAGACTGACTTATATTGCCAATCTTCGTCTCCCGACAGAAAAGGCCTATGGGATACAGATTGCTAAGACATGCGAAGCGTTCGCGTCTGTCGCAACAACCAACAACCAACAACCAACAACCAACAACTTTAATTTTGAAGTGGAACTGATAGCGCCGACAAGGAAAAATAATATTAAAAAGGATTTTTTTGAATATTATGAAGTAAAAAGGAATTTTAAATTTAAAATAGTTTGGGCGCCGGATTTTTATTGGCCGGGCAAATTGGACAAGATTGCCGTAAATTTAAAGAATTTTGTTTCGGCTATTTTGCTTTGTTTGTACGCCCTGACCCAAAAAGAGGCTGTAATTTACACTCGCGACGAGTGGCCGGCTTATTTTTTAAGTTTTTTTAAAAAAAATATTATATTTGAGGCGCACAACTTTTCTTCCAATAGAAAGTTATTTTACCGGAGGTTTAGGCGCAGGGGCGCAAGAATAGTTGTTATATCGGGCGGCCTTAAAGATGATTTTGTATCTTTTGGTTTTCCGGAAAATAATTTGTTGATCGCGCCCGACGGCGTTGATTTGGATGAATTTGGCATTGATACAACCAAAGAAGAAGCAAGAAAAAGATTCGACCTTCCCTTAGGTAAAAAAATAGCAGTTTATACTGGGCACCTTTACCCGTGGAAGGGGGTTGGTATATTACTGGAGGTAGCAGAATATCTGCATAAAAGTAATGTAAATTATCAAATATTAATTTTCGGCGGGACGAAGAAAGATATTAGTGACTTTGAACTAAATATTCATCCTAGTATCAGATATCTTATAAAAACGAAAGGCATGATTCCCCACCAAGAAGTCGCCTATATTTTAAGGGCAGCCGACTGCGCCCTTTTAACCGGCAAAGAGACAGAGAGTATTTCGGCAAAATACACCTCGCCGCTTAAAATGTTCGAATATATGGCTTCGGGCTGCCCGATTGTAGCCCAAGGTCTGTCATCGTTTCGGGAGGTTCTGAATGATGAAAACTCGTTTTTGGTTAAACCCGGGAACGCAAAAGCTCTGGCTGACCAGATAGCTCTCATTCTTGATGATAATAATCCGGAAATGGCCAAGAAAAGGGCTGCCAAAGCTCTCAAGGCTTTTGAAGATGTGAAAAATTACACTTGGCAAAAAAGAGCGGAAAAAATAAAAGATTTTATAAATGTATAAAAGAATAAAGTTAGAATTATTTTATCTAAAAGAGCTTTGGCGTTATGGCTATGGCCCGTCTTTCTGGTGGCCATATTTTAAAAACAGATTTTTGGGCAGCTTTTTGGTTCAAACTCTGCGGCCGGAATACTGTCGGCCGAGAGAAGATTTTGCCCTGCACATTCTTTCTCAAAAACAAGCGCTTTGGATGCTGGTCTGGGCGATTAAAAGCTTTCAGTATTATAGCGGATTATGTCCTCAAATAGTTATCCATGATGACGGCACGTTTAACCGGCAAACGGCTCAATTGCTGGAGAGCAAATTCAATAATTTAAAAGTTATCCTGCGCGAAGAAGCGGATAAAAGAATCTGGACCAGAACTGATCTGACTGAATCCTTCAAACGCTATCGTTATCAGACTAAAAATAATATTTTACTAAAACTAACCGATGTATTTTTATTGAGTCAGGCGGAAAAAATAATGGTTCTAGATAATGACATCTTTTTTTTAAACAAACCCCAGGAGATTATAGATTTTGTGGAAGGCCGTAGCGGTTTTGACGCTTTGGCGACGGAGGGTGGTCAAACCAGCATCAAATTTAAAAAAGATTATGCCGCGAAATATAAAATTTTTGAAAAAAGAGCTGACTTTATGAATACCGGTATTTTACTTTTCAAGAAAACTCTTTTTAAACCGGCCAACCTCTTTGAGTATTTTGATAACACCCTGTTAGATCCACAGGCTTATTTTATTGAGGCGGCGGGCTACAACGCCCTATTTGCTCGGTGTCATTTTGGTTTTCTGCCCAAGGATAAATATCGAATTAAGGGTCAGCCAGAGAAGGACGATATTATAAAGCATTTTACGAAGCCCCGACGACATGAATTGTATGCCTATGGCATAGATTTAGTCAGAAAAAAAATAAACTCATGAAACAAAAACATACCTATATTGCCAATGAGGAAAATTATTATTTGAAAGCTCAAGCCAAAAGAGAGATTGAGCGGGATTGTGATTCGAGGGAGCAAACAGTTAGATTTTTGAAAGATACTATTGTAAAGCCAATCAGTATTTTGGAAATAGGCTGCGGGATTAGCGATATTTTTAATTTTTTGCCGCGCAATTTCCAATATTACGGGATTGATCCATCGGAATTTGCCGTCAAAAAACTTAAGGAGCAAAATCACGATTTGAATTTAAGCGTGGGTTATGCAGAGAACCTTCCTTTCAGGGACCAGCAGTTTGGCGCTGTCTTTTCTTTTCAGGTACTGGAGCATTTATTTGATCCCCGACAAGCTTTGCAGGAGATGATTCGAGTGATAAAACCTGGGGGATATGTGATAGTTTCTGCTCCCAACCTGGAATGTCCTTGGAGCATGCCTAATGCTGTTAGGCATTACCCCCATTTTAAAAAGATTGTTTTAATGGCGCAAAGATTTGGGGATTTGTTTATGAGAAATTTTGAGATTTTAAAATTTAGAATGATTAAACAGAATTATACTCAATGGAGCGGTAAATTTGAAAAAAGCGACGATGACCTAACGCACCTAACCAGCGCTTATGAAGTAGCTACCTTTTTAAAGAGAAATGGTTGTCAATTTGTTTTTTCCAGAGAGCCAAAGCGCGGCTTGGGTTTAAAAAATTTTTTAAAAAAAATAATACGAAAAATGTCCATCTTGCAATATTATGACAGCGGTATTTATTTGATATTTCAAAAAACCTACTGATCTTCACCCAACTCCCTCCATCTTAAACAAACCCGATTTGTAAAGCGCTCCCCTGATAATATTCTTGTTTCGCTGAATTCTTCTCATGCTTTTCTTGGCCTCATGTTCGAATTATTCAAATTTTCTACCGCAGAAATTGGCCATACCCCGAATCTTTGAAGAAGCCCAAAGATATTCCTGCGGATTAAGCTCCGGAGCATAAGCAGGAAATCGCTCCACAATCACAAAATGGATATGAAACATTTTACCAGTCCGCGCAGATATGAAATGTTCGCGTATGGGATAAACCAAGCGCGAGACAATCTTGATAAAATCCTGTTTTTATAGTACTATCGGGCAATAATTTTTATGAAAAGACCAATGAATTCTATGGGCAAAATATTGATAACCGGCGCAAGCGGGCTTTTGGGTCTTGAGTTAATTCGTTGCGCAAAGAAAGGCGGTTATAATGTTGTCGGTACTTACAACGCCAACCCCGATTTAACCGATAAGAGTTGCAGAAATTTAAAATGCGATATCGGTAGCAGCGGGTCAGTTAATCTTCTGGATAAAAAAATCGGCAAAATCAGTGCGATATTTCATTGCGCATCAATGACGAATATTGACAAGTGCGAAAAAAATAGAGAAGCGTGTTGGCTGGCTAACGTTATAGGGACGAGGAATATGGTTGGACTGGCGAAGAAGCATAGCGCAAAATTGGTGTATATATCAACCGGTTCTGTTTTTTCCGGAGAAAAAGGCGATTATAAAGAAAATGAAACCCCTGATCCCAGGAATTTTTACTCATGGACCAAGATTTTGGGAGAAGAGGCGACTTTGGCTTACAATAAAGGAATAGTGGTCAGGGCTATACCCATTGGCATTCATGGCATCGGCCGGCCCCAAGCTAACTTTTTGGAGTGGCTCATAGATTCCGTAAGCAATAACAAATCATTCAATCTTTTTAATGATGTCTATATTAACGCTATAAGCGCCAATACTTTTGCTGAAATATTGTTAAAGGTTCCGAAAGTTTTAAAGACAGGAATTCTTCATATCGGAAGCAGAGACAAGTTATCGAAAGCTGAAATAGGCCAAGTGGTTATCAGTAAGTTTCCCAATTTTTCCGGTCAGGCCAAGTTAATCTCTATCGAAGATATGCCCGGAAATTTTGTTTCCAGGCCCAAGGAGATGTGGCTTAATGTTAACCAAGCCCTTAAATTGGGACTGGAAATGCCAAAACTCAAGGATGAATTGGAGATGATTCTTAATTACTAAACCTGCATAAGGCCGCATGCGAAACCTTGCTTATCTAGCTTATTTTTGGTATCTTGGCGGGGTTATGGCCGGAGGTATAAAAACCAGGGTTCTTGTTGTCGGAGGAGCAGGATATATTGGCGGGGCGGTGACGGATATTTTATCAGACAAGAAAATTCCTTTTACCGTTTATGATAATTTGGTTTATGAATACCAGTACTTGAAGCCGGTTGATTTTATTTATGGCGATATCCGCGATCGTAAAAAGCTCAAATCAATATTGCCCAAATATTCTCGCGTTATTTGGCTGGCGGCGATTGTCGGTGATTCTGCTTGTCAGATTGACGAGAGACTGACGAAAGAAATTAATTCGGAGGCCGTTAAGTGGCTGGCCAAAAATTATAAGGGGCGAATATTATTTGCCTCAACTTGCTCGGTATATGGAAGGAATGATTCTATGCTGGATGAATTTTCGGAGACCTCTCCGCTATCTCTATACGCTAAAACGAAGCTTGATGCCGAATCGTATTTACTTAAGCATCCCGATGCTCTTATTTTCCGTGTGGGAACCGCATATGGCATTTCGGATAAATTTTCAAGAGTGCGCTTAGATTTGGCCGCAAATTTATTAACTTTTAGGGCGGTTAACTTTGGCAAATTGGATTATTTTGGTGGCATCCAATGGCGGCCATATATACACGTTAAAGACATTGCCGCCGCTTTTTTTAATGGACTGAACGGCGGATCAAAAGGAGTTTATAATCTTGCCGTCAAAAATTACCAGATAAAAGATGTTGCTAAAAAAATCAGCGTATTTACAAAATGCAGAACCGAAGAAACCGGCATTCCTTTTGAGGATTTGAGAAATTATCGCGTTAATACGGAAAAAGCAAGAAAGGCCGGTCTGCTCAAGGGTTTAAAATACGATCTTGATCAGGGCATAAAAGAAATGATCTCATTGGCCAGTCTGAATAGAGTTTCGCCAGAAGCGCACGACGTTCATTTTAATGATAAACATTTAACCGATTTGATGAAAAATAATAAAAAAATATGGGGAAAATAGATTTTAAAAAACCTAGGATAATTGAATATCCCGTTTTTGCCGATGACAGGGGAGTTTTCGCCCCGTTTATAAACGGTATGGAGGAAATAGCCCCCAAGGCGGGCGGAGTCAAAAGAATTTATTATGTTTGTAATGACAGCAAAGGCGTTGTTCGCGGGTTTCACTATCATAAAAAAGAATGGAAATTTTTTGTTATTGTTTCTGGTTCGGCAAAATTTGTTATTTTAGATCCAAACAAACCCGATGAGAAATACCAGTTCGTAAGCTCGACGAGGAAAAACAATCTTGTAATAATTCCGCCGCTCTACGCCAACGGCTGGGTTTCTCTCTCCGATAATACTATTCTTGTTTGCGCTTCAACCTCTACCACCCAGGAGTCACTCAAAGACGACGAGCGCTTTGACCCTTATAAGTGGGGCGATGTCTGGTCGGTTAAGGCAAGGTAACGTATCCCGTTAGAGATGGAAAAAAGCTATTATAAGGATTTTTTTGTTTCAGAAAAAGAACATTGGTTCTTTCGGGCCAGAAGGAATATCCTTATTTACTTCATAAAAAAACATGCAAAACCGGATTCAATAATTTTTGATTTCGGCTGCGGCTCCGGATATTTGGTGGGCGAGCTTCAAAAAATGGATTATGATGTACGTGGTATGGATTTTGAAAAAGAGGCGATAGATTACGGGATTGACTCTGGAGTTAAAAACTTGATCTTGGGAAGCGGAAATAAGATCAAGTATCCTGACGGAAGTTTTGATCTTATAACTTCTTTTGACACTTTAGAGCATATCGAAAATGAGGAACCGGTTATAAAAGAATTGATCAGGGTTTTAAAGCCGGGCGGGAAAATGATAATCACCGTTCCGGCGTATATGTGGCTTTGGGGAGTTCAGGATGAGGTTTCGCATCACTTCAGACGTTACACCGCCGGTTCGCTAGCCAATGTTTTTGAAAACTTTTTTGAGTTGGAAGTTATCAAGATGACTTATTTTGTCACCTTTTTGTTTCCGCCGATTGCGATTATACGATTATTCAGCAGATGGTTTAACGCAAAAAACAGAAGGTCGGATTTTGATATAAAAACAGGCCCTTTGGACATATTTTTCTATCACATTTTCAATCTCGAAGGCTATTTTCTGAAGTTTATGAATTTCCCGTTTGGAGTATCAATTCTTTTAATTCTCAGGAAGAATCAAGAGTAAATTTTCAATTTCCAATGACAAATTTCCAATGAATTTTTAATGACCGAATTTTCAAAAGGCAAATACGACCTTGAAAAAAGATAAGTCGATCTGCAAGAGATAAAAATTGAAAATTATGTATTTGGTAATTGATTGTAAATTGTAAATTGATAATTGTAAATTAAATCCTTCGCCATGTCTAACAATAAAATAATACTTATAACCATTATTGCCCTTTTCTTGATCACTCGGTTCTTTGGGATCGATCAGTTATATCATCAAGACGAATACAGATGGGTTTCTATCGCCAATACAGCCGAGTTCGGAAAACTTAACGCTCCCCATCCTCCGGTAATGGAAAATTTGTTTTTGTCCGGCGGCAAATTGTTCGGTTACAATAATTTGCGGGTGGTGCCGTTAATTTTTAGTATTCTAAATCTGATCCTTATTTACGCAATATCCCTGAAGATCACGGGGGACAGAAAGATCGCCTATCTTTCGTCGGGTCTTTATGTTGTCAGTGTTTATGGCCTTATCGCAAATTTGATGATGGATATAGACGGAGCCGTTATGCCGTTTTTTGTTTTATTGACTTATTATCTGTACCTCAAATACATTAAAGATGGCGATGGAAAATTTCTTCTGTTTCTGATTGCCGTGGCAATAGCCGGTTTTCTGACCAAATTAAGTTTTATTTTGTTTGCCGCGGCTTTAGCGGTTGAGTATTTGTGGGTTCTCTACGGGAGAGGAAAATTAAAAACCAATCTCAAAAAGTTATTTTATTTGTTTGGCGGCGCAGCCGTACTAGTCGCGGCCGTATATATATTTTACGGTTCCAGCCATCCCTGGTTCGTCGAATACACCATAAAACGTTTCAATACTTTTAATTTCGGATCCAGGGCTTATTTCGAGTTATTTTTGCGGCTTCTGAAGTTTTTTATCTGGCTCTCCCCGCTTTTATTCTTACCAATGGTTTACGGTCTATTCAGGAAAGAACTTTTCACAAAATATCGCCTCTGGTACATTTATTCTTTATTCAACTTCCTTTTTTATCTTGTAATTTTTGATTTTGCCCGGCTTCCGATCGAACGATATTTTATGTTCATAATAGCGCCGGCGGCTATCATAAGCGGCCACGTTATTTATTCGCTGCTCTCCGGATTGGACAAAAAGCGCTTTCTCTTAAGCATATTGGGATTTATTGTTCTTTTGGCTTTCACTCTTTTAATCACTTATGACATAATGCCTCTTAACCCAAAAGAAGCTTATATGCAAAAAGTCAAAAATTTGGATTTTAATTTTCTTATCCCCATGACCGGGGGTTCGGGTCCGATAGGATTTTACGTTTCGGCGCAGTTTGTTTTATGGGCATGGATCGTAGGTTTCCTGTGGCTCTTGTTCAATAATAAAAAATGGGCGATCTGTTTTTTTGTTGTTTTTGGGGTTGGTTATAATATTCTGCTTTCAGGTGAAAATTTAACAGGCGCCTTCTATGGCAACGTAAATGATGTTACAAAAACGTCCATCGAATATGTGATTGATAATCAGGAAATTGACGGGGTTGTCACTTACTATGACGCGGGGGTTTATTATTTGAAGATAGCGGATAAATACAATGGGAGGTTTTATACGGCTCCGTCCCGCGATTATAGCCCCAAAATTCTCGCTTATAGGGGGCATTATTTGATAGTTGATTTTCCTGCCGTTGATAAAAAGGGATTGTATTGGGAACTGATATCCAGATGCAAGCCGACTCAAAAATTCACCGACAAATACGTGGACTCTTATATTTTTGACTGCCGTTCTTTGCCGGCCGATTAATCTGGACATAATTTAGTAAAAAATGTATAACAACTCTAATGGGAAATAACGGAAACGGCGTATATTTGTCCGTGGTTTTGCCTGTTTTTAACGAAGAAAGGTCCCTTCCGGAATTAATGAAGGAGCTTTATTCTATATGCGATTCTCTCGATAAAAGTTATGAGATAATTTTTGTCGACGACTGTTCCCGCGATAAAACTTCGGAGATTCTCGATCAATACGCGGATAAAGATCAAAGAATTAAGGTTATTCGTTTTTCAAGGAATTTTAGGCACCAGGCTGCCTTGAGCGCCGGCATAGACGCTTCCAGCGGAGAGCTTGTGGTAACAATGGATAGCGATTTACAGCATCCGCCCCGGATCATTCAGGAATTTATTAAACAGGCTGAAGCGGGTTTCGATATTGTTATCGGAGAAAGAATTGCCAATGAACAAAGTTCTTTTTTGAGAGAAGTCATGGGCAGAGCCATCTATAAATTTTTAAACGTTGCGACAGGACTTGAATTTAAAAATGCCGGCGACTTCGTTTTGTATAAAAGACGGGTTGTTAATGTAATTAAAGGCCTGCCCGAAAGGGAAAAATTTTTCAGAGGGTTGGTTCAATGGGTTGGCTTTAAGAAAAAATATGTTTCTTATTCGGTAAGAGCTCGTAAGCATGGTAAGCCGACTTCTGTTAGGGGTTTGGCTCGTTTTATTTTGAATGGAGTAACTTCATTTTCCGCCTTTCCTCTCCGGCTTTCTTTTTGGATAGGTCTAATAATATTCCTGGGCAGCGTGGGTTACGGCATATCTATCGTGGTAGAACGTTTTTTGTATCCCGAGTCATTCATCGAAGGCCTGTCGGCGTTAATAATTGTCGTTTTAACTCTGGGCAGCATCCAGTTAATGGTGATCGGAGTTTTTGGAGAGTATTTATATAAAATGTTTAATGAAATAAAGGGCCGGCCGGTATATATTATTGCTGAAAAAAAGAATTTGGATTAAGTTTATATTCTAATGTTAAGAATTATTGCTGATGATCTCGGTCTCCATAAATCCGTTAATGGCGGGATTATTTTTTTATTGAAAGAAGGTAAGATAGGCGGGGCATCGTTAATGGCTAACGGAGAAGCGTTTGAAGATGCAGTCCGGCAGTGTTTGGAAAATAAACTTTCAAATGTCGGCGTTCATTTAAATTTAGTTGAACAACAGTCAGTTTTATTGGGTAAACCAATGTCAAAGAATCACCGTATTTTTTTTATAAAATACTCTCTGGGACTAGTAAATAAAGAACTTGTCTACAAAGAACTGAAAGCCCAAGTTGAAAAAGTTATTCAGGCCGGGATAAAACCCGTGTTTCTTAATAGCAACCAACATCTTCATCTTTTGCCGGGAATTATGGATATTACCATAAAACTGGCGAAAGAATATCAAATATCTTATATCAGAATAGTAAACGAACCGACACTTCTTAAAAAAGGAAGTTTGTTCAGGGAATTACAGCTGGGTTTTTTGAATTTTCTGTCAAAGTCTGCTAAAAGAAAAATTAAAAAAGCCGGGCTTGAGTGCAACGACTATTTTGTCGGATTTATTGATGCCGGTGTTATGAGCGTTAAAACTAAACAAGAAGCCGAGGTGTTGGCTGAAAAGTATCCGGACAAGGTTGTCGAGCTTGGCTGTCACCCCGGATATGAAAGTAATGACCTGAAGATAAAATTCAAACACTGGGGAAATTATAATTGGGAGAAAGAGCTAAGCTTATTAAACCGACAATGAGAGTTTTATATTTGAGCAGATCAAAAATGAACCATTCGGTTAACGCGGTCTATATCAAGGGATTAAGACTGAATGGGGCCGATGTTAAAGAGGTTTTTGTCCGCCATGACGAATTTTTTGAGTTGATTAAATATTTAATCAACAACCGAAAGTTATTTGATTCTATTTTTGTCGGCTATGATAGCCCGCAGCTTGTAATACTATCAAAGATTTTTTCAAGAAAAAAAGTTATCTATAACGCTCTCTGCTCCGTTTATGAGCGGCTCATAATTTCTCGAGCGTTGGCGCGTCCGTTTTTTCCCAGGGCCGTTTATTACTGGCTCGCCGATTTTTTAGCTGTTCATTTGGCGACTTTGGTTATGGTTGAAACTGACAGCCAAATCGAATATTTCAGGAAGTTATTTTGGTCAAAACAGAAAAAACTTTTTCGGGCTTGGACGGGCGCTGATGAAGATATTTTTTATTATGTTCAAGATATCGAAAGGCCCCCGGTATTTACGGTTATGTTCAGAGGTCAGTTTTTGCCGGAATCGGGCGTTGAGTACGTCGTTCAGGCCGCTAAAATTTTAGAAAATGAGGACATAAATTTCATTATTCATGGCGGCGGGTTCAATGTTGATAAAGTTAAAAAGTTGGCGGAAGATTTAAAACCAAAAAATCTTAAGATGATAACTGACTTTTTGCCAGCAGAAGAATTAAGAACGTTTATGCAAAGATGCCATTTAAGCTTGGGGCAGTTGTCAAACCATCCGCGTCTTGAAAGGACCGTTCCCCATAAATGTTATGAGTCGTTAGCCATGAGGTTGCCTTATCTAACTGCCGCAAACAGGGGCATTTTAGAACTGCTCAAAGACGGCGAAACGTGCATCACTTGCGAACCGGAGAATGCCGAGTCGCTTGCCGAAAAAATACTGTGGGCAAAAGATCATCCCCGGGAGCTGGAACGGATAGCTGAGAAGGGCCATGTGTTGTACAAAGACAAATTTAGTTCTCATATTTTGGCTAAAAAACTGCTTGCTCGCATAAACTCAAAATGATAGAGTAAGCTGATGATGATAGTCGCTTTATTACTTCTCATTCCCATTAACGCTTACGCTTATCTTGATCCGGGCACGGGGAGTTTTATAGTTCAGCTTATAATAGCGGCGATAGTCGGCATTTCCTTTTCAGTAAAAATTTACTGGCATAAAATCAAGACCAAGTTTGTCCGTCTTTTGAGCAAATTCTTTAAGCGCGAAAAAAATGGAGAATGACGGAAACAACGGCGGTAAATTGTCCGGCTCTTTTAGAGATCCCAGCGGATTCCTTTTTTATAATGAGGAGATACTTTTGCGCCAAATTAATCTTTCCTACAAGGATGATTTTGATTGTTTTTTGTCTTCCGGACTATACAAGGCGCTTTTAAGCGATGAGCTTATCGTCGGTCATGAGGAAGTTGCCGAAGGAGTTGCGATGCATGAAGGGGGATATAAAATAATAAAACCGGAGTTAGTGCCCTTCATTTCTTATCCCTGCGAGTGGAGCTTCAGCCAACTAAAAGACGCGGCTCTTCTAACTCTTAAAATTCACAAGAAAGCGCTTGATTTCGGTATGTCCTTGAAAGATGCCAGCGCTTATAATATTCAGTTCAGGAACGGCAAGCCGGTTTTGATTGACACGCTTTCTTTCGAAAAGTATAGGGAAGGGGAACCCTGGATTGCCTACAAGCAATTCTGCCAGCACTTTCTCGCCCCGCTCGCGCTTATGAGTTACCGAGATATCCGGCTGGGCCAGTTGTTCAGAATTTACATAGACGGCATTCCTCTGGATCTGGCAAGCTCGTTGTT
>Ga0209541_10009923_pt1 | contig 15309 bp, 15 predicted proteins | sample RifCSPlowO2_01_FD_184027 | JGI IMG/M metagenome (GOLD analysis project Ga0209541, IMG submission 184027) | Groundwater microbial communities from Rifle, Colorado - Rifle CSP2_plank lowO2_0.1 (SPAdes) (version 2) | ecosystem: Environmental > Aquatic > Deep subsurface > Groundwater | place...
GGCAGCCCTAACGGGAGTCGAACCCGTGTTCCAGCCTTGAGAAGGCCGTGTCCTAACCACTAGACGATAGGGCCATACTAATTCAAATATATTTTAACTTATTTTTCCTGATTTGACAAAGCCAAAGCCCCAGAACATCGGGTCTTTTTGTTTATTTGAACCCGCTTACCAATTATCATCTATCAACAAATCAACCGGCGGAGGGGGTGTGCTTTTTTAAAATTAGCAATATTTTAAAAAAGTGCACCCCGCAGCATGCATGGAGGTTGTGTCAGCTGTTGAAAATGATTAGGGCTGCTTGAGCCACTTTTTGGACTGCCTGACCAGCAGTTCTTTCTTTTTTTCCGGTTCGGCCATTATTTCTTCAACGATTTTTTCCATTCTCATCCCCTGCGAACCTTTCACTAAAACTAAATCCCCTTCGTTAATCAACTCTTTAACTTTTAATTTTGCCTCGTCCGATGTTTCAAATTTATGAATATTTCCGGCCGGCATTTGGTTAAAAGCCGAGTCGGCGATGAACTTCGCCCTTGAACCCACACAAATCAGTAAATCAACAAAACTTCCGACCATATTACCTGCTTCTCTGTGAGCATCTATCGTATATTTTCCCAACTCAAGCATATCTCCTAAAACAGCGACTCTCCGCGTGCCGGGTAAATCCCGAAGTGTTTCTAATGCTAAATGTGTAGACAAAGGAGACGCATTATATGTATCGTCTATTATTGTGGAGTTTTTGATACCTTTAAGTATTTTCAACCTGCCTTTTTGTCCGTGATATTCGGAAAGCGCTTCGCTTATATCAACCAAATTCATACTGAAAATAGAACCAACCGCGGCCGCAGCGGCCGCGGCATATCCTTGGGATTTGCCCAAAGAACCGTTTAATTTAAATGGTACAAAACCCTGCCCGCCGCCATGGAGGGTGTCATTATAATTCATCTTAAAACTCACTCCTTCTGGTCTTTCATTGCTCGGATAAGGTTCACCGTGCTTTAGCCGGGGAATCTCTGTAGAAATTAGAAATTGGAAATTAGAAATTTTAATATTTGCCCCATCACCAAATCCGTATGTAAGTATTTTGGCTTTTGTTTTTTCTTTCATTTCCAAAACAGCTAAGTCATCAAAATTCAAAACCGCGAAATCCGAAGCCGAAAGAACTTCGACAAGCTTACCTTTCTCGCGAGCCACGCCTTCCGGTCCGGAAAAATATTCCACATGAACCGGTATTTCTCCTACTGCGGTCACTACCCCAATATGCGGTTTGTATTTTTTAGATAACTTTTTTATGTCTCCAGGTTTATCTGCCCCATATTCCAACACCAAAATTTCCGGATAATTTTTTTGAAAAATGAGTCCGAAAAATGAAACTACCAAAACCCTGATCCAGAACCAAAAGGTGTTTCCCGCTTCATAATAATCATCGGCCCAATTGCCGACAATGGTAAGCGGAACACCGAATTCGTTGTTGAGATTACCCTTTCCGGATCGGACCCTTTTAATCTTATTCAATACAACCGCAATCGCTTCTTTCGTTGATGTCTTACCGACATTGCCGGTAACAGCAACTATTTGCGGTTTATAGCGCCTCAAATACATCTTGGCGATTATGCCGAGTTTCCAGACGATAATTTTTTTAATAATATCTTTCATCTATTTATACATCCTTACATTCTCAAGTATGCAAGGGTGTTTATTTTCTTGTCGGTGGAATCTTAAAGTAATTAATCAAAAACGCTGCCATTTCGCGGAAAGTTGGAGACAAACTATCGGCAGCAAACGCAATACCGTGGGGCCTGTCCATTTTTATCAAAATCACAAACTTTGGGTCATAGGCAGGTGCAAATCCGAGAAAATTATGAATAAACTCTTTTTCGTCATAACCGCCTTTTCCGTCAGGTATCTGCGCTGTTCCTGTTTTACCGGCTATATCATATCCCTTAATTTTGGCTTTATCAAAGCCGTTTTCTACTACTCCGACCAGCATTGTTTTTAGTTTATTTGATGTTTTTTTGGAAAAAGGAATGCTTACAATCTCCGGCTTAGTAACTATTTCCTCTCCGCTTTCCTTAACTATTTTTTCAACAACATAAGGTCTCATCAACTTACCGCCGTTTGCAATGGCCGAGTATGCGTTAATAAGCTGTATCGGCGTGACCGCAATTCCCTGTCCGAATGACGCCGTCAAATAATTAATTTTTCTTCCACTGTAAAGATTGGTAATATCGCCGTTAACTTCACCCGGCAGGTTTATGCCCGTTCTTTGTCCAAATCCTGTATTTATCGAATAGTTGAGGAAATTCTCGTCACCCACAATGTTTTCAACAAACATGGCTCCTGTGTTTATTGACTGCTCTAAAACCTGGGACATTGTCTGAAGACCGAAAACTCTGTTGCTAAAATTATGTATCGTGTACTCCGCAGCTTTAATAAATCCCGTATCGGTAAATGTCATCTGGGGGGTAATCTTGCCCAGATCTAACCCCATAGACATTGTTATGGGTTTATACGAAGAACCGGGTTCGAAAACCTCCTGCACGCTTTTGTTTAAAAACAGGTTAGGTTGATAATCGCTGTAACTATTGGGATTAAAGGTCGGCTTATCGGCCATGGCCAATATTCTACCAGTGTTCGGATCCTGAACAATGATTGTCCCGCTTTGGGCATTCCACTTTTTCAGAACGCTTTCAAGTTTATCTTCCGCATAGACTTGTATACTCTTATCTAATGTCAAAACAATATCCGACGGTCGGTTGAACGTGTTATTGTTGTCTTGGTTATTGTAAATAATATTTTTAATAAAACCAACAAATCCAGCACTACTTAACTTTCTTGCGGTCGTTTTGCCGAATAAGTCATCGTCATAATATGACTCAATGCCATATTGTCCAGAACGGCCGTTCAGGTCATATCCCAAAAAACCCAGGACATTAGACGCCAATTTTTGTCCAGGATAAAACCTATCGGTTTCATATGAAATACCCAGCCCCTTGAGGTTTAATTTCTTTATCTCCTCAACCTGACCCATCTCAAGCCGTCTTGCCAAAACCTTAGAAGAACTCTGTCCCGATTGAATAATTTTTAAAATTAAATCTTTATTTACTTTTAAAATATCGGCCACCTGAGCCGTCTTTTCTTCGTCGGTCCCCCAATCAACCTTGACGGGAATAACATAAGCCAAGGGAAATTTTTTATTAGAAGCGGCAAGAAACAAATTATTCAATGTCGAATCTTTCATATATATATTGCCTCTGGCAAAAATATTAGTGATATTCTCTTTTTGAGCCGTTGCAGTCCGGGAATAAATCGAATGCCGGATGTAGGATAAAATAAAAAGCCTATACAAAATTAGGCCCGAGACAATTAAAACAAGAACAAAAAAAATGTTTATGCGAAAATTATCATGCTTATGCATTAACCTACGACCTACGACCTACGACCTACGACCGAAAGAATTTGTCGTTAGTTGTTAGTCGTTAGTTGTTAGTTATCTTTGGAGGGCCACATCTCCGTTTTCAAAAAGGTAGACAACGTTTTTTGCTTCCACCATATTATGATTTAAAGCAAAGTCAAGAACCCTTACCGGATCTTCCATTGATGATTTTTTAGCGTCTAAAGAACTGCGAATTTCATTTAGCGACTCCAATTTTTGACTCAACTGGCTTACTCTATAACTACTGGCCGCAATTATATTGGCCTGAACCACATAATAAATAACCAAAAGACCGGCAATCAATAACAGGATTATGTTAAATATAAATATCGAACTTATACGATTTTGGGTTACTTCTTTTTTCATATTTTTTCAACCACCTTCATTTTTGCACTTCTGCTGCGCGGATTTAATTTTTGCTCTTCCCAAGACGGTTTTATTGTTCCCTTCGTAACGAATTTTATGCTCTCTTCTTTGTGTTTTTCTTTAAAAACTTCCTTGGCCACCTTATTTTCCAGCCCCTGAAACGCTATGACCACCAATCTTCCTCCGGGCTTCAATATGTCTATGGCTGCCGTTAATCCTTTTCTGATACTTTCTAGTTCATCGTTTACCGCAATCCTTAGTGCTTGAAATGTCTTGGTCGCAAAGTGTATTTTCCTGTGTTTATACCATTCTGGAACCGACCGGCTTATCACATTGACCAACTCTTCGGTCATAACAACCGGCTTTTCACGCCTTGTTCGAACAATATTCTTTGCAATATTCCCGGCAAATTGTTCTTCGCCCAAGAAACTTATTAACTCTTTCAATTCGTCTTCGCTGTATTTATTAACAATATCGGCGGCGCTTTCAGTTTGGACTTCAGGATTGAATCGCATATCCAAAATTTCGTTTCTCTTAAAGGAAAACCCCCTGCCGCTTTCTTCGTAATGCCATGACGACAACCCAAAATCGAACAATATCCCATCGGGTTCGAACCCATGCTTCTCGGTTATATTTTTTAAATTTACATAACTGTCATTTATCTTTGTTAATCTGTCATCATTCAATTGCAGGCTTTTAAACAAAACCGGATCAAATTCTATCCCCAGAATCTTCACGTCCGAATACTTTTCAAGAATTGCCTGCGTGTGTCCCCCTCCGTCAAGAGTGGCGTCCACAATCTTGCTTCCGGGTTGAATATTTAAATACTCAAAAACCTCTTTCACTAAAACGGGAACATGCTTCATTATATTAATCCGAGTTCCCCCAATTTCTCGGCTATTTTATCTGAATTTTTTTCTAAACTATCTTTATATTTATTCCACTTATCTTCGTCCCATATTTCCAGACGGTTAAACAATCCAGCTATCACGACCTCTTTATTAAAATTCGCGTATTTTTTTAAATTATCCGGTATCAATATTCTTCCCAGTGAATCGAACTCCACTTCTACGGCTCCTGAAAGAAACAAGCGGGCAAAAGAACGCGTATCCTGTTTGCCGATGGATAATCCTCCCAGCATCTCCGCAAACGGCGCCCAGTTCTTAGATGGAAAAATGAATAAACAGCCATCAAGACCCTTGGTTAAAACCGCTCCATCTCCAAGCTCTTTCCTGAATTTTGACGGGATAGCGAGCCGTTTTTTGGGATCCAAGTTGTGCTTATATTCGCCTATTAGCAAGGAATTATGTAACTCCCGTGTTAATAGTTATCCACAGGAATCGTTAGTTATTAACACTTCTATCCACCTTTCTCCACTTACAAGTAAAGTATAGCACCGCTTTTTCTCCGTGCAAGTGTGCATAACTCGGAGTTAATTTCAGATAACAAAAATCGGCTAATTGAGCCGACCATTAGAAGTAATTATCGCAACCGCCAAATTTTTGAAGAAAACGGGTTACTATCTCTTCGGTAACTGCTTCAACAATTCCGTTGTTTGTTACAAATTCATAAGGGATGCCCGATACCTTTGCTTCAGAATCCCACTTAATACAATCCGCAAGACGTTTGTCAATCTCTTCTTCTTTGTCGCCCCGCAATCTTAATCTTTCTCTTAAAATTTCCTGCGACGGAGAGAGGACATAGTGAGAAAAAACTCGGTTAGAATAACCCGTCTTTTCCGCAAAGCCATTCAATTTTTTTATGGCGTCGGAAAGCAAAATCATAATATAAACATTGTTATCGTCTATCAAGGCTTTAGTTACCCAGCGTTTTGTGGTGCCATAACTGTTACCATGAGGATAAGCCGTCCAACAAAAAATTCCAATTTTTTCTAAGAACCAGAACCGAAACCTGCTTACATATTTATATTCACCGGGTATATCGGTAGGTCTTGGTTTGCGGAATTTACGGATAGTGTAGCTGGGTACCATTTGCGCATCAATGGGAAGTTTTTTCAGAAGTTCTCTGGCAATAGTCGTTTTGCCGGCGCCGGAGGCACCAGTCAGAGTAAGGATCATTGTATCCTCTTTTTTCAATGTTCTTATTCCCGATTTAACAGATTTTCTTTGACAAGTCCAGTCAATCTGCTATGCTTTTGAAAATCAGTTTTTTGAAATTAAGGAAAAGCGATGCCCAAACGCGGTCTTTGTTTTGACCTGGACGGAACCTTAATTGACTCAAGCAAATCGGGTTTGAAAAGAATTTTACAGTTAGCCAAAGCAAGAAATCTTCCCGTAACTCCAGAAATTGAACAAGGCATCAAAAATATATGGGGAGCAGCCCCCTTAGAATTAATACGGATTTTCTGGCCACAAGAAGACCCCGATTCTTTCTTTACCGCATGGGAAAATTTGGACATAACAAAACCCCATCCGGCATTTCCCGAAACAAGAAAAACTCTTGAAAAACTTAGTCCGCACTTTGACATGAGTATCGTGACCAACCGTCCCCCGAAAACAATTTTCGCTCAACTTTTGTATAATGACATCATAGAATTTTTCGGACAAATAATTACACCGGCGCACAACGGCCACAAAAAACCAGAACCGGAAATTATGGAGCCCATCTTTGAAAAATATAAAGCCGGCCAAATAGAACGGGAGGATATAATTCTGGTCGGTGATACTATTGAAGGTGACTGGAAACTTGCCCAAGCCGTCGGGATTGAATTTTTTGCCGTTCTTTCCGGAGGAGTGGATATCCGCGAAAAATTCCTCGCCGCCGGAGTCCCCGAAGACCGCATCATTAATTCCGTGGCAGACCTGCCCGGAATTTTACTAAAATAATCCCTCGTTCGGGGGATTTTATTGTGGGCTCGAGAGGGATTGAACCTCTGACCTTCCGAATGTGAATCGGACGTTCTACCACTGAACTACGAGCCCTTATAGTCCAAGTTTGTTTATTATTTTTTCATGAGGAGATTCCAACAACACCCTGACAAACCTGTCGAACATGCCATAACGATAATCAAATTCTTCTTTATCCATAATGCTTAATTTTATCTCTCTCCCCACTTCCGCTTCAAGCGCTCTTAAGAATAACCTTAATTTGTCTTTGTTTATTTCATCTCCGACAATAAAAAGGTCAGCTACCGAGTTGTCATTGCTATTGCCATTACTATTGTTGTTCAAAAAAACCCCCGAAACGATAGCTAACTTTATACGGCCAAGCTTAATAATTTTAGCAACCATCTTATTCTTTTCCGCGGGAGAAGCCTTTAAAATAAGGGCTTTTAGTTCCTCAAAAAATTCAAAAACATGATTCAAGGAATATTTGACCTTAGCCGTTTTTGTTTTTTTAATTAAACGGAGTTTGTTCAGAGCTTCAATCTCCCGTTTTGCAACCGAATATGTTTCTTGTATTCTTGTGGCCAATTCTCCGGCTAAAAACTCTCCGGGATAATTTCGGAATAAGAATTTCAAGATTTTGACCCTGATCCTTGAGCCAAACAGGTTATCAAGTATATCCTTTGACATTTATATTAAAAGTGAATTAGAATAGAGATAATATCATCCATAGTTTACACTAAAAGATTAAAAAGTAAATCCCTCCGACCAATGGAAAAAATTATCCTAAAACCGACCCAGAGAGAGATTCTTATTAAAGGATCCTCGAAGGAAGGACATCTTGATATTTTTTCATACGATTATAATTCCGATGAAAATAAGAGAAAACTGGGCAATTTATATATAATCGGCAATGTCCAACAAAACGTTGACGGAGAATCCGATTCTGCTTACATTACTAATCTCGTCGCTTCTCTGGCTAAACGTGAATATTATTCAAACCCGGACCTTTCTTCAAAAGAAGCATTTTCTGCAACACTTAAAAAGATTAACGATGTTGTTGATGAATTCTTCGTTAACAAGAATATTAAAATTAATATTGGAATTTTTACTCTTGCCGGAGAAGGTATTAATATTTCCAAGCTTGGTAAGTTCAAAATACTTCTCGCCCGCGATGATAAAACCATAGATATTCTGAACAACATAGACCTCTTCACCAAAGAACGGGTGGAAGAGAAAGAATTTTCCCATGTTGTTTCCGGAAGGATTGCCCCCGGAGACAAAATATTGGCCTTCTTCCCTGGCCGATTAGTCACTGTCAGAGAAAGGGCGATAAAAGAAAATTTTCTTAAGCTCAATACTAAACAATTCCTTAAAAAGATAGATGCGATCAAAAAAGAGAAAGTTGACTTTGCTTATGCCGCTTTATATATTAACTTAAACAAAATTAAGGAGCCGGCAATAATTTCCAAGGCAGCAAAAGTTCTTCCTCCTCCTGTCATGGTATCCGAAGAAGAACCCGTTAAACAAGATACGCCCATATTAGCTTCGGAATCCAGAAAAAAATCCGCTGTCCATAGTCAACAGGAGCCTGCGGATCCGGAACCAGAACTTCCGAGGATAATAAGATCCGAGTTTTCATTAGGCAAAAAGGATAACCCTGTTGCCGTTGTTCTCGGAAAAATAAAAATGCTTTTACCAAAAAGACAAAACAAAATGGTATTTTTCGCATCATTAGGAGTTGCTATTCTCGTCGGCGCCTGGGCGGTTAAATCATTCCTAATTGTCAGCCCAACCCAAAGACAAACAGCCAATGTCGTCAGCGAAGTTAAAAACAATTTAAAGCTCGCCAAAACAAAAATTAGTCAAAATGATTTTTTAGGGGCAAGAAAGATTTTGCTTGGCTCTATTAGCAATATAAGTTCAGTCACTTCTTCTGATAAAACAGAGGATGCTAAGAGCGAAATATTTAAGCTCTTAGACAACCTTGATCAGGCTGTAGAATCATCCCCCACTCTTACTGAAACATTGCCAAAAAGTGTCAACGACAAGGATATTTTAATTACCGCTGAAAAAACAAAAATAGGCACAGTCAGCTTAGATATTTATGAAGACAATCTTTATTTTATAGCCGCTGACGGAATTTCTAAAATTGCCGATGTTTCCGGCAAATCCAAAGAAGCTGTCAGTTGGCTCAAAGGAGGAACATTGCCTCCAGAACCGGTATTGATTGCCGTTGATGGAAAGGTTTATGTTTTAAATAAGTCCGGCCTTCTAACTACTTATTACAAAGGCGAAAAACAAGACGAAATAAATACCCTCGTTCTTCCCGATGATTCAAGCGTATTGGCTACAACCAAAAATTCTCAATATCTTTATCTGATAAACAAAAAAGTTGGCAGGATCTACTTGATAAGTAAAGCTACCGGAACATTGTTTAAGACCATCAAAGTTTCAAGCCAAGAAGCATTTACAGAAGCATACCTCGACCAAGATGAGATAGTTTATCTCGTTTCTAAAGACAATAAAATCTGGAAAATTCAATAAACAAAAAATCAGACCAAATGGTCTGATTTTTTGTTTATATTATTTGAGTTCCACAACTCCCCCAGCGGCCTCCAGCTTAGTTTTCATCTCTTCGGCATCGGCTTTTTTGACGCCTTCTTTGACGTTGGCCGGAACTTTATCGGTCATATCTTTGACCTCTTTTAATCCCAGACCGGTCATTTCGCGAAGAGCTTTAATGACCTGTATTTTGGCTGAACCAGCATCTTTAAGGACAACCGTGAAGCTATCCTTTTCCTCACCGGCTTCCGCACTAGCTTGCCCTGAGCCTGTCGAAGGGGCCGAAGCAAAAGCGGCAGCTGACACGCCAAACTTCTCCTCCAACGCTTTGACCAAATCATTCAATTCGGTCACCGACATTGATTCAATATTTTTTATAAATTCATCTTTGTTCATATTATTTTATAATTATTTGATTTATTTAATAATCGACCCTAGGTGGTTGCTTCTTTCTTCTTGGCAACCTCGCTTAAAACAATTGCTAACCCTGAAATCGGATATTTCATCATGCCGAACAATCTCGCCAGCAATGTCTCTCTGGACGGCATTTTGGCCATTTCTAAAAATCCATCCTTGCCCATAAAATTATTTTCCAAAATAGCTCCGAAAAATTGCAGAGCCTTATTCTTCTTGGCAAATTCATATAATTTTTTTGAAATTGCATAAACATCCCCCGTTCCCAAGACCAATCCGACAGAACCGTCCATACCATATACATCAGCTCCGCTTTTTAATTCCTTCAATGCCAAGTCCATCAATGTTTTTTTGGTTACGAAAAATTCGGCATCAATTGTCCTTAATGTCTTCTTCAATTCCGACATTTGGGCAACGGACAAACCCTTCTCGCCCACTCTTGAGAAGGTGGTAAATACTGTTATTTTGGAACTCGGAAACTTTTCTTTAAGCTTCTTTAATTCCTCTTTTTTCTGTGACTTTCGCTTCATAGTATTAAAAAATCTGCGTTTCCGCAGACAATAACAGCCAGTTATGGCTATTACCTCGGCGTTCATCACGCTGTCTACGGTATTAAGATATTAGCAAAACAGAAATATTGTGTCAACTTGCGACAGCCCATCTCTAATTTTGACCACCAGTCCTCGTCTTCTAAAATTTTCTTAGCTCAATAAGGATTTAAAGCCAAAATAACAGGTAACCCACGCTTGCCTCCCCGTCCATCATTACGATAGGCGGGGCGCTCGACCTATTATTTTGGATAAATCCTAATCTCACTTTCATAAATTTTCTTGCCTGCGGAAATGGTAAAATCAGAGGTGGACTGTCGCCTAAAAGATGCAGGATAGACATCCGAACGTAAAAGTGTTAAAAGACTAATTATATTCTTTTACAAAGGAGAGACAATGGAAACTGAATATTATAATGATGCCTATGGAAAATACCTCGTACTACGTATTCGCGAAAGTGGGATGAAGAAAATGATTAGGGTTGATGAAGTTGCTAAGTGGGCTTACGACCATGACTATTTGATAAGCGATGATGATCGTTGTTGGGATTGTGGAATGACAAAACCCTTACGGCATCCGCCTACAAATTGGGCATTACCAAAAGTTGCCGACTAATGTCGGTTTTTTGTTTGAACTTCTATCGCCAAATGTAGGCCATATCCTAAACAACCAGCGGGGGAAGACACTTTTTACAAAATTAGTAAATTTTTAAAAAGGCGTCTCCCCCCGTATGCATAGAGGTTGCGTGAGCTGTTCAAATTACAATCCCAAATATTTGAGGCGATTTGCCGCGTGCTCGGCGGCGGTTTTGGAGAATATCATTTGGCTTCCGTCGCGGGTGGAGAGATAGTATAAATAATCGCTTTGTTTCGGGTTTAAAACAGCTTGGATGGCTGTAATACCCGGATTGGCAATCGGACCTGGCGGGAGACCTGATCTTTTATAGCTATTGTAGGGTGAGTCAATTTTAATTTCCGCTCCAACTCCTATCTGACTGACATCGCAATCTTTTTTGAAATCATTTGCAATTGCTTTACGCAAACAGGCGCCGTAAGAAACGGTGGCATCTATTTGCAGGGGCATTTTCTTGGCAAGGCGGTTTCGGATAACTCCTGCCACCAACCGCATATCTTCTTCTCTCCGGGCTTCTTTTTCAAGAATAGATGCCCTTGTCAAAGTGTCCTGCAGAACTAAAGAGCTGAAAATTAAAAAAAATTCTTTAAATTTCAAATTCAGATGGTTCTTTATTTTCTCTGCGATAGTATCGACCGTTTCCCCCTGTTTGTCAAAACGATATGTGTCGGGAAAGAATTGACCCTCCTGCGGCTGATATTTTCTAGCAAATTCGCCTTCAGTAATTAAACCCGAACTGGCTAATCTTTTGTCTATCTCCCAAACATTAAATCCTTCGGGTACGGTCACAATAATATCATCCGTCTCGATAAGTCCGCTCGCAATAGTGTATACGATTCCGGAAATAGTAACTCCCGGCTTAAATAAATATCTCCCTGCTTGGAGTTTCTTTTCGTTGCCAGTAATAAATACATAGAAAACAAATACAAATTTATTTTCTATGACCTCTTCTTTTTTCAAAGTATCAGCTATTGCATAAGCGCCTTCCCCTTCTTTGATAATCACTTCTTTTGGCGCGTCAAGAGGCGACCTGATAACTTCCATTGACATCCATCCCAAAAATACACCGGCCGCCACCAAGGCGATCAGGTGGATTTTATGCTCCCCGAAAAAACGTTTTACGGATGTTTGGAAGTTGAACTTCCAAACATTAGAGAGGCTTCTGGTCCAATATTTTCTTTGGCGGAATAGTTTTTTTACCTCGTTGAAGTTCATCTAATTTTGTTAACACTGTTTGGTTGCCTTTATTAACGTCAACGCTCAAGATGTTTTGCATTTGGTCTATCGCGTTAGGAATGTCCTGTCTTTCCTCATACAACAGTCCCAAGTACCAGCGGGCATTAGAAAAATTTGGCGACAAAAGAACTGCCCTCTGCAATTGATTAAAGGCCATTTCTTTCTGATTGTCCCGATAATAGAGTAGCCCTAACTGAAAAGCAAGAGTCGGTTGATTACTGTTATGGGGCGCTATCTTCTCAAGTTGTCTGATGGCCTCTTTAATCTTGCCCATCCTATCATATACGGCTCCCAAATTATATATAGCCAAACCAAAACTGTCCGAAAAATCTATGGCTTTCTTGAAATTATCTTCGGCCTTAATGAGATTCGATGCTGTTTCCTGCTTAAATTTAACCATATTCGCTCCGCCAACAGAGGCTAACTGGCGGGAAAGATCCGACTTAGCTAAATACACACCACCAATTTTGTTGTAAAAACTCGCATCTCCGGGACGAAGATTTGCCGCTTTCAAATAGGAATCTTCGGCAAGCTTATCCACTCCATCCACCAGTCCTAATAGATTTTGATATATATCTCCCAAATTAGACCAGTTACTTGATTCTCTGGGTGCTACTTCGGTGGCACGCTTTGCCAGATTGATGGTTGAAACCAGGTAATTCTGAATTTTTGCAGTTTTATCGGCATCATTGTTTTTTTTATTCAATTCCGTTGAAAGCAAGGAGAGTGCGACTTGAGAAAATGCTCTATGGTATCTGTCGTCCTGGCCATTCCAATTAATTGCCTCGCCAAGAAGAATCGCCGCTTTATTAATATCCTTGGTTGTTAAGGCCTGGGCATATTTTATATCCGATATATATAAAGCCACTCCAAAATAAGAACCGACAAGGACAAGAATTAATCCGCCCATGAATCCGAGTGAAGAAATCAGAGAAGTAGAAGCTCTTTCTTCAATGTTAAACAGCTTCTTTTCAACTTCCCATAAAGATATCGCCGCCAAACCAAACATTACATAAACAACGAACATAAGAGTAAGATTGAATGGATACAAGAACATCCCTGCTATTAAAGCTGTAATACCTGAAATAACTCCGGAACTTTCTTCAGCCAGTCTTCCTTTAAATATGCCTCTGATAAAAAGCCATAGTAGAAAAATAAAAGCGACAAGCATAACTAACCCTCCCTGAACAGCCCAATTAAGAACTTGGGACGTAGAATCAAAAAACCTGGTATCGAATAAAGTTGTATTAGCAAGCTTTTCAGCGCCAAACCGGTCAAAAGCCAAAGAAAAATTCTCCGGTCCGTATCCAAAAGCCATATTTTTTATTATTACCGACTCGGCAATATTGGCCGACAGACTAAAAGACGGAGACACCTCGACCGGAAAATGTTTCTTTAGAAAGTTAAGATTGAAATTGATAACCATAAGAAAAACTCCCAGAATAATCACTGTCATCGGCAACAAAAATTTTGACATCTTAAATCCAGGGCTGTTTAAGCTGTCCAATGCTATCATCGTTGCCATTCCGGCTATCGTCACAACCCAAAGCACCCACCAGTTTAAAATCACAAGAACCGCAATGGCCAAAAATATTCCGGCAATATTGATATATTTTCCCAAAAAAGCTGATTTGGTTTTATAAAATAACGGCAAAGCCACCGCTGCAATAATGCCAAAAGAATTTATCGAGCCAACTGTGTTAAATGACTGAATCATCGTGAAAGATGCTCTTAATAAGTAAACCCCGGTCATTTGCAGAACACCGTAAAATAAAACTAAAAACAAAGAATACCCAAGAACGGTACGCACCTTACCACCCTTATCGTCAAAAATATTTACTATACCGAAGTAAAATATTGAAAGAGCCAATACCGTTGCAAGGGAGTCGCTCAAACTCCCCGTTAACCCAAATAAACTCTTAAAGCGAGCCAGAGAAAAAACAGTTGAAAAAGATACAGCCGATAGAAGCGCCAACACTCCCTTGTCTAAAGGATTAGCCCTCCAAGATAATTGCCCAGAAGTAACTACATGTAAAAGCCACAGGATAAGAACTGTTCCAGCTAAAACTAACAAGAGCATCTGTTTATTGAATTCGAGAATGCTGGTAGACCAGGGAAGAAAAAATAAAGGCAAAACTAAAACGCCAACAATTAAAATCCAGTGGCTTATCTTGCTGTAAATTGTTTCTTTGACTTCGTGAACAACAGACAGAGAGGGTTCCTGTTCATAGACCGAAATCTCTGCAGAGGTTTCATTGAGATTGTTGTCGTAAGAAACTGTTTTGATATTAGCTCCTCCTTCATCCAAAAAGTTGATATCCATAAACCAATCTTACATAATCAACATAACTTTATCAATGTGGACAAAAATAGAAGTATTACTTGTTATCAACATTGACCTTTGTGGAATAATAAAAGTAGAATTAATATATAAACACATATAAACATTAATAATGGAAGTTTGATAAAACATATGCCAAAGAGATTTTTGACAGTAAACGACGTCGCCCGATTGCTTGGAGTAACCCCCTTGACGGTTCGCAACTGGGACCACGCCGGCAAACTTGTCGCCTACCGCAACCCTGTGAATAACTACCGACTCTACAAAGTTGAGGATGTTGAAGTTCTACTCAAACAAATAGAGCACTCCAAAGAAAAGACAAGAAAATTGAAGATAGATATATTTTAAAATTTCTAATTACTAATTTCTAATATCTAATTAAAAATCGGCAAATGCCGATTTTTATTTCATACAAATATATCTACTTATGAACTCCGATAGTGGCATGTCCGGGAAATCCGGAGTTTTTGCCATGTGAGCCATGTCCATAAACTCGGAAGCGAATTCTGTTATGTATCCATCCGCATCCGCAGTAAACTCGCAAATTAATCCACCAATCCAAGGATCCAAACCTTTCGGTTTCATATAATCTTCTGTCTGTTGCTGAAAGCAAGGAACACAAATTACAATTGTTTCCGAATGGACTTGTTCGTTGTAAACATGCCAATTGCCAAGAGCAAGAACATGAATTTTATCTTTCACTCCGCGCGCTCTATTGAGTCGGATTTCCGATTCAATAATATTTTGCCCTTTATACGACAGCGCGTAACCTGCTCCGCCGGCCGGATGCAAAAGCTCAATATTCAGTTTGCCAAGTTTGGTTACACCAAAGTCAGGACCAAGATAAACAACTTCGGGTCTGTTTTTAACGAAAAGATTTTTGAGAACATCCAGTCCCTTTCGCGAACCGTGCTGGGAATCATGGTT
>Ga0209541_10009925_pt1 | contig 15305 bp, 20 predicted proteins | sample RifCSPlowO2_01_FD_184027 | JGI IMG/M metagenome (GOLD analysis project Ga0209541, IMG submission 184027) | Groundwater microbial communities from Rifle, Colorado - Rifle CSP2_plank lowO2_0.1 (SPAdes) (version 2) | ecosystem: Environmental > Aquatic > Deep subsurface > Groundwater | place...
TCTTCAGCCACATGCTCGAGGCCTTCGCCAAGCATGGGGGATTCGACCTCGAACTCAGGGTGAGAGGCGATGTGCAAGTGGACCAGCACCACACCGTCGAAGATACGGGCATCGTGCTCGGCCAGGTCTTCAAGCGGGCGCTCGGAGACAAGAAAGGGATCAACAGGGCGGGCTATTTTATTTTCCCCATGGATGAGTCTTTGGCAGTCGCAGCTCTCGACATCTCAGGAAGGCCGTATCTGAAATTCGACGGCAAATTCAGGAGACGCTTCTGCGGCGAGCTTGACACCGACCTTGTTGAGGACTTCTTTTACGGGTTCTCCGTCGGCCTTGGTGCCAACATCGCGCTTCTCATTAAGTACGGCAGGAGCGACCACCACAAGATCGAGGCCACATTCAAGGCCTTCACCAAGGCGCTCAAGACCGCATGCTCGAGAGACGAGCGCCTGAAAGACGAATTGCCGTCGACAAAAGGGCTGATCGAAGGATGATAGGCATCGTAGATTACGGAGCAGGGAACTTGAAGAGCGTGCAGAACGCTTTGGAATACTTGGAGGTAGAGAGCAGAATCGTCTCAACTCCGAACGAGATTGCAGCCTGCGACCGCCTTATCCTTCCCGGAGACGGGTCTTTCGGCTTCATGATGGAGAATCTCGAGAAAAAGAATCTCATTGGCGCTCTCAAAACGTCCATCTCCAAAGGCAAACCCTTTTTGGGGATCTGCTTGGGGATGCAGGCGCTCTTCGAAAGCAGTGACGAAAGCCCTGGAGCCAAAGGCTTGGGAATTTTCAAAGGAAGGGTCATGAAATTCCGCACTGGCAAGATTCCTCAAATCGGATGGAACCTGATCGCATCGGAGAACCCCCGCTTAGAGGACGATTCCTTTTACTTCGTGAATTCCTATGTTGTCGTCCCGGATGATCTCACAATCATCGCAGCGCTTTCCGATTATTATGGCCCCTTTGTAAGCGCAATACGGTCAAAGAATATCCTTGCTGTCCAATTCCACCCCGAAAAGAGCGGGACAGCGGGCCTCGCGCTCCTCAGGAGGTGGCTCTCATGCTAGCGAAACGCATCATCCCCTGCCTCGACATCAAGGGAAAGGAAGTCGTCAAGGGCGTGGAGTTCGAGAACCTCGTCTCCTCCGGTGATCCGGTTGAGCTTGCCAAGCGCTATTATGCGGAAGGCGCGGACGAGCTCGTCCTGCTCGACATCGCGGCAACAGCGGAAGAGCGCAAGACGCGCATCGAACTCGTGGAACAGGTAGCGAAGGCTGTCTTCATCCCGTTCACAGTCGGCGGCGGCATCTCGTCAGTTGGAGATATGCGTGCGCTCCTGCGGGCAGGCGCGGACAAGGTAGCTATCACCACAGCTGCTGTCGAAAATCCTCGGCTTATCAGCGAAGCGTCAGCCATCTTCGGAAGCCAGTGCATCGTGGTCGGAATCGACGCCAAAAAAGAAGGCGGCCGCTGGAAAGTTTTCACAAGAAGCGGAAAAAAGAGAACAGAACTCGATGTCGCGCAATGGGCAAAGGAAGTGCAACGGCTTGGCGCGGGAGAGATTCTCCTCACGTCCATCGACAAGGACGGAACGAAAAGCGGCTATGACTTGGCCTTGACAAAGAAGGTTTCGGAAGCTGTCTCGATTCCGGTTATCGCGTCTGGTGGAGCAAAAGGCCCGGAAACCATCTTTCAAGCCCTCACCGAAGGGAAAGCGGACGCGGCCCTCGCGGCCTCGATTTTCCACACTTGCGAGTATTCAGTCAAGGATGTCAAGGTGTATCTGGCAAAACGCAAGATAGAGGTAAGACTATGATCATCCCAAGCATCGATATCATGGACGGAAAAGCGGTCCAACTGAGGCAGGGCCGCGAGAAAGTGCTCGAGCGAGAGGATGTGCTAACCTTGGCAAAAGAATTCCGCAAGTATGGGGAAATCGCAGTGATCGACCTTGACGCAGCGCTCGGGAAAGGCGACAACCTTCAGTTGGTGAAGGAGATCTGTAAACTCGCTGATTGTCGCGTGGGCGGAGGCATCCGAACCATCGAAAGAGCCAATGCTCTGTTGCAAGCGGGCGCGAGAAAGCTTATCATCGGAACCCAAGCAACGAGGCAGTTCCTCAAGCAGATACCGAAAGGCCGAATCATCGTCGCAGTGGACACCAAGGAAGGGTTTGTGGTCAACAAGGGATGGAAGGCGCGGACAAAGAAGCGGCCCAAGGACCTGATTGCGGAGGTGGAAGACTGCTGCTCGGGATTCCTCTTCACCGATGTCGACCGGGAAGGGATGCTGAAAGGAATTGACGTACGCAAAGCCAAACGGATAAGGGATTTGACCAAGAACCGAGTGACGTTCGCAGGCGGAATCACGGGAGTCGCGGATGTCATGCTGCTGGAGAGCCTGGGCCTGGACTCGCAGATAGGGATGTCGCTTTATACTGAGAAAGTCAGCTTGCCCGAAGCGTTCGTCTCTGTCCTCGATTTTACCAAAAATGGCGGATTGATTCCTACGATAGTCCAGGATGAGGAAGGCCAGGTGCTCATGCTCGCGTTTTCAAGCAAGGAATCGCTGCTCAAGACGTTCAAGGAAGGAAAGGCAACGTACTATAGCCGCTCGCGCGCGAGATTGTGGACCAAAGGGGAAACATCCGGCTGTTTTCAAGAGCTTGTCAAGGCAAGATATGACTGCGATCGCGACACCCTCCTCTTCACCGTGAGGCAAACCAAGGCAGCCTGCCATGAGGGAAGCTACTCCTGTTTTGGCGAAAAGGAATTCAGCCTCGAAGAGCTTTTCGCGGTTATTGAAGACCGCCTCAGGAATCCGAGAGAGGGTTCGTTCACGGTAAAAATCGCTTCAAATGAGCGCAAGCTGAAGGAGAAGATCATGGAGGAAACAAAAGAAGTTGTGGGCTACACAAGCAAGGAGAACCTGGTCTGGGAAATCACCGATGTCCTCTATTTCCTTCAGGTGCTGATGGCGAAAAAAAGGGTATCCTGGAAAGAGATCAAAAACGAATTGTGGAGGCGAAGAAGGTGAAAACTCAAAAAATCGTGCAGGAAATCATGGAGGCGGTGAGAAAAGAAGGAGATCGGGCCGTACGGCGATATACGCTCAAGTTTGACAAGATGCGGCTCCGGAGCTTCGAAGTCACTCCTAAAGAAATACGGGAGGCCTACAAGCGAATTGACCCGGAAGTCCTCGCGGCCCTAAGGAAAGCGAAAGCGAATATCGCGTCCTTTGCCCGGCTGCAGAAAGCCCAGTACCAAAATTTCGAGGAGACAAGAGGAGGTGTGACCTATGGGCAGAGGGTCGTTCCTATTGAGCGTGTTGGGGTCTACATCCCGGGAGGAAGGTATCCGCTGCCCTCCACATCCTTGATGTGCATTGTCCCGGCAAAGCTCGCGGGAGTCTCGGAAATCATAGCGTGTTCGCCCAAGGCGTCTCTCGAAACGATAGTCGCTGCAGACCTTGCAGGTGCCGACCGCATCTTTAGGATTGGCGGCATTCAGGCGATTGCGGCGATGGCCTATGGAACAAAGCAGGTCCCAAGAGCCGACAAGATCGTGGGACCGGGCAATGCTTATGTTGCTGCAGCTAAACAGTATGCGGCAGGTCTGGGCTTATGCGGAATCGATCTTCCGGCAGGACCAAGCGAAGTGTTCATTATCGCCGACGCCAAGGCCAATCCAGCGTACATCGCTGCCGACCTCCTTGCGCAGCTCGAGCACGATCCGGATGCGAAGGCGACGCTCGTTTCGCCTTCACAGAAGCTCTTGGATGCCGCCAGGCAGAGCCTTGAAGCGCAGATGAAGAATCTTACAACAAGAGATATCATCAGGCTCTCACTCGGAAAGTCCGTCTGGAAGCGGGTGCGAAGTCTTGATGCGGCCGTGGAATATGCGAACGAAATAGCGCCTGAGCACTTGGAGATTCAGGTGGAGAATCCGGACGCGCTTATTCCGCAATTGACGAGCTACGGCTCCCTCTTCATCGGAGGAGAAGCCGCAGAAGTGTTCGGCGACTATTGCTCCGGCCCCAACCACGTCCTTCCGACGGGCGGGGCGGCGCGCTTCACCGGCGGCCTGAGCGTAGGAAGCTACCTCAAGCTCCTCACCTATCAGAAGCTCACGCCAGAAGGGGTGAGAAAGCTAGCTCCTGTTGCAGCTACGCTCGCGAGAGCCGAAGGCCTCGACGCGCACAGGAATGCAGCGGAGATAAGAATGAAATAAATTTCTCTTTTTTATCCTCTTTTTATGGCCCCCGGTCCTGACGAACAAGGCGCAATCTATATAAACGCCCTTTCTGGCAACGCTGTCATGCCCCTCTTCAAAGCGTATGACGTCCGCGGCGTGTACCCTTCCGAAATAAACGAAGCCATCATGGAGGACATCGGCCGCGCGTTCGCCGACTTCATTCCCGGCAAGAAGATCGCCGTCGGCTATGACATGCGCGTCTCCGGCCCTTCGCTGTTCAAGGCGTTCACCGGGGGAGTGCTCCGGCAGGGCAAGGATGTGCTGGATTTCGGCCTCACGTCCACCCCGATGAGCTATTTCGCCTGCAACCATCTCAAGGCGGACGGCTGCGCGATGATCACGGCCTCGCACAATCCGAAGGAATACAACGGCGTGAAATTCACAAGAGAAAACGCAATCCCCATTTCAGGGGATACCGGGCTTCAGGAAATGGAGGCCATCATCGAGAAAAGGGCATTCAAGTCCGTCTCCACCCTCGGAAAGCTCACGCGCTGCGATATCAAGAAAGCGTATGCCAGGCATCTCCAGAAATTCTCAGAGGGCATCAAGCCCTTAAAGGTTGTCGTTGACGCGGCGAACGGCATGGGCGCGCAGGATTTCTCTCTGGCAAAGCTTCCGCTAAAAGGCACACGATTATTTTTTGACATCGATGGCACCTTCCCCAACCACGACGCCAACCCGATGCAGGAAGGCGCCACGGACATGCTCAGAAAAACCGTCCTGAAGAAAGCCGATCTCGGCATCGCGTTTGACGGCGACGCGGACAGAATCTTCTTCGTGGACGAAAAAGGAAGATTAATTTCCGGCGACCTGATCACCGCCTTAATCGCGGAGCACATGCTCAAGCGCCATCCCAAGGCCACCATCCTCTACGACTTGAGAAGCTCAAGGATTGTCGCAGAAACCATCAAGAAGGCGGGCGGCAGGCCCTTGAAATGTCGCGTCGGCCACAGCTTCATCAAGCAGCAGATGAGGAAAGAGAAGGCGCTCTTCGCCGGGGAATTGTCAGGCCATTTCTACTTCAGGGACAATTTCTACACGGATTCCGCCATCCTTACCGCGCTCTGGATGCTCCGTCTTCTCTCGGCAACGAAGAAGCCCTTGTCTCAACTGGTAAGGCCATTGCGAAAATATCATTCGAGCGGCGAGATCAACCTTGAAGTCGACAACAAGACAGCGGCCATGAAGGCCCTTGAAAAAGCGCATCCCAAAGCGAAACGTACCCGTCTCGACGGCATCAGCATAGAATACAGGGACTGGTGGTGCAATGTCCGGGCCTCGAACACAGAATCTCTTTTGCGCCTCAATCTGGAAGCGGACTCAAAGAAGCTCCTTGACATAAAAAAGAAGGAAGTCCTGCGCATCCTGAAGACCCACGATTGAGATCGTCTTGGCAACGGGGTTGCTCTGTTCAACCATCGAAAGATATATAAACTTAAGTTAATACCTATTAACTATGATAAATATATATAAACTGAAGTTAACTAACCTTCAGCAGGAAATTTTAAGAGTGCTGTTCATAAAGGCAGGGCTGTCCCTGAATCAGAGGCAGATAGCGAAGTGTCTCGAGGTTACGCCGCCTGCGGTCATGAAAGCATTGCCGCATCTGGAACAACAAAACCTTGTCAAGGTACGGCAGGACCAAGAAACGAGGAGGTGGGCAATAGAATTGAACAGAGGGAACCATAAGGCCATGCAGCTTAAGAGGGCGGACAACCTCAAGCTCGTGTATGAATCGGGATTGGCTGATTTCCTAGAGAAAGAGTTCGCAGGAGCTACTATCCTCTTGTTTGGGAGCTATTCAAGAGGTGAGGACACTATTCATTCAGACATAGATATTGCGGTTATTGGCAGGAAAGACAAACTCATAGAGGTGTCAAATCATGAAAAAAATCTCGAGAGAAAAGTCAACATCAATTTTTATGATTCTTTCAGGAGCATCCACAAGCATCTGAAGGAAAATCTATGCAACGGGATTGTCTTGGCGGGAGGGGTTGAGCTGTGAGGGCAATACGGCAGTTTCAGGAGTTCATTAAGGAGGGGATCGTCAAAGAGCAAAGTCTCGACAGATCACGGGCAGAATTTTTGGTTAAGGAGTCTGAAAATAGTTATCGTAATTTATTAGAAAAGATACGGCTGATCAGAATAACCCCTGAGAATGCGAACGACTTCATAAAGTCCTGTTATGACATCGTGATGGAACGTATACGGGCAAAAATGCTTATGAAGGGATACAATGCCTCTGGCGTCGGAGCAAACGAAGCCGAAGTCTCTTATCTGAGAGTTCTTGGATTTGACGAAAGAGATGTGCAATTTGCGGACCAACTACGATTTTTTAGGAATGGAATGCTATATTATGGAACAATCCTGGACGAAGCATACGCACAAAAAGTTATTGAATTCACAAGAATGATGTATGTTGAGCTGAAAAAATGAACCATGACGCAGATTGAATTTTTTTTGGACAAGACCGTCGAGCAGAACGCGGCGCTCTATTTCGAGAAGGCGAAAAAGCTGAAGAAGAAGGCGGAGGGCGCCCAGGCCGCCATCGCCATCCAGAAGAAGAAGCTTGCCGACCTGCTCAGGAAAAAAGAGGCGGAGCAGGAGAAATTCGAGAAGCGCGCCGTAAAGACCGCAGTCAATAGGGAATGGTATGAAAAATTCAGGTGGTTCTTCACCTCTGAGGACTTCCTGGTCATCGGAGGAAGAGACGCCACCACGAATGAGATGATCATCAAGAAGCATGCGGATTCCGGAGACATCGTCTTCCACACGGATTTGGCCGGAAGCCCATTTTTCATTATCAAACCAGAAGGGAAAAGCATAGGAGAAGCGTCAATCAAGGAAGTGGCTGACGCGACAGTCACCTTTTCCAGGGTCTTCAAGCTCGGCCAGTCCACCACCCCGGTCTTCTGGGTCAGGCCGGATCAGGTGACGAAGGAAGCCAACACAGGAGAATATCTCACCAAGGGCGCCTTTGTCATCCGCGGAAAAACCAATTACGTTGAGAACAGGATCAATCTCGCCATCGGAAAGCTGAAGGATGGAAGGCTCATGGCAGCGCCTTTGGAATCTGTCAAAGCTCGCAGCAAGGAGTTCATCCAATTGGAGCAAGGAGACCAAAAAGTCAGCAAGATCGCGAAATCCATCCAGAAGAGATTAGGCGGAGACCTCGACGAGATCATCCGCATCTTGCCATCAGGGGAATTCAGGTTCGCAAAGAATCGGTAAGCCGCTTCGCTTCTTCGGCCAAATCGCTCGCAAGAAACGTGAATCCTTTTTTCTTCTTCAAGAGCACATCCCCGAGAACGCCCGTATAATACGCAGCGAGCCGGGCCGCCCATAACAAATCCTGCGTCTGCCCGTAGAATCCCGCGCACAGCCCGGCCAAGACATCGCCCGTGCCAGCTTTCGTGAGCCCCGCATTTCCCGTCGTCGCAATCTCAACACTTTCTGGCGTGATGACCTCCCTCCGAGGGCCCTTGAGGATGAGAATATTGTTTCCCATCTTTTTTTGTAGTCCTTTCTTGTTTTTCACTCTTGAATTTTTGAGAAGAAGCTCATACTCATGAAGATTTGGGGTAAGGATGGCGTTTCTTACATCAGAAATAGCAATAACTTTTAGCGCATCAGCGTCGATGACCATCGGTTTCTTGCACCGCTTCACAAATCTTTTTACAAATGAACGAGCTTCCATTCCAATCCCATTGCCCAACACGATGACATCATGCTTTTCCGCCAACTCCAGCACAGGATTCAGATGGCCGCTTCCAAATCGCTTTCCTTTCAGCTTTCGCACAACCAAATCAGGAGTCAGGCAATTGATCGCCCATCCGACTTTCTCAGGAGCAGCCACAGTCACCCAGTCCGCGCCGCATCGCAAGGCGGCAAGGCCGGCAAGCGCGACAGCGCCGATGTATTCCGGGGAGCCGCCGACAACGAGCACCCGCCCATTGTCCCCCTTCTTTCCCCAGGGATTTCGTTTGGGGAGTGGAGGTTTCTTGAGGAATTTCATAAGCTTCCGGTCACCTGCTTCACCCTCTCCTTCGCGTCTTCGTAGTTTCTAAACCTTTCGATTGTCGCGTCCGCCTCTTGCTGCGTGAAATGCCCGATCTCAACGAGGAATTCAAACAAGTCCACCTGGCGCGTGTTTTGGATGCGCCGCAGGAGCTTATCGCGGGGATAATTTATCGCCGGCCTGATCTTCTTCGCCTTCATCAGCTCAAGAATCAGTTTGTTGCTCCACTCCATCACGAGGTCATGCTGTACTGCAGCGAGGAAAGTGTGGCCGAAGGAGTGATACAATTGGCCGACAAGCTTGTCATTATCCTTGTAGTCTAATTTCTCGGGAATGGTCTCCAATCCCCCACAATTCCCGAAGATGCTTTTGTCAAGAGGAGAGTCGACATGGAGGAAAGGGCTCCGGTTCAAGGGGAAGAGGTTACAGACGAAGGCTCTTTCTTTCCCATAAATCGAGCATTTCCCGTCGGTCTTGAGCAAGGGGCAGGACTTCGAATTCATGTGGTAATTGAATACGATAAACGTGTTGCTCTGCAAGTCCAGCACCCCGCGGTACGGCCTGATCTTCGGGTCAATCCCTAATTCCTTGGCGTACTCCAGGAATCTTTTTGCCTCGAACTCCCAGAGCGGGAAGGTCATCTCCTCGACGGGAACAAGCTGCACCAAAGGCAGCTTCCCATAGCCATATTCAAGAAGAAACTCTTTCTCCGCCTCCCCCGCGAAGCCCTGGATGTTGGCGCAGCACTTCCCGCAGGCGCGGCAGTGGAACGTCGGGGTGTCGAGGATGGTGAACATTAAGGGTGCTAAAGAAAGTTGGTATTTATGTGTTGCGCTAATACTTGAATCTGCGTTCGTAATCGGCATGGTTGAACCATTCAAGAATCACATTCAGAATCCTGATTTCGTCTTCCTTTATCGTATAGATGAGACGCCAGCCCTCTCGCAAGTCGTATTTCCAAAGATTGGTGATTCCATACTCACGAATGTACCCTTTTGGCCAGAGCCTTTTTTGGATTTTTGCGCCAGATAGTGGACTGCTCTTAAGGGCGACGATAGCCTTCAGGATTTCCTCATAAAGCAGGGGCTCCGGATATCGCCCCGTTTTGAGAGACTCGAATTCTCGCTCTAACTTTCTCTCTGCAAACGCGACGAAAACCGGTTTCAACGCAAGGCAACTCCTTTCGTAAGAATCTTTTTGATTCCCTTGGGATCAAATGTCCAGAGGACGCAGCCATCCTTGTCGATCATAAGCTTTCCGGATTCCGCCAGATATCTAAGGATCTCCTGGAAGGTCTGGTACATCATCTTTTTCGGCAGTCTTTTCCAGAGCTGGTATTTTCCATATTCTTGGCTATACTTTTGAATCGTCCTCTCTACCATGCGGACGGATTCCAGTGTAGGGCTGTGGAGTGTCATATATAACTGTATATAAGAACCATTATTTAATGCTTTTGGATTTTGACTCTCTTGAAACATGCTGATGGCGAGTGTCTCATCAATATATGTGTATCCCAAGAAAAAGCGAAGAATTTCCGGATTCCGGCATTGATCGCCGGAAAAATCTTGTTGAAGAAAGTATATTTCCGGAAATCATTCGAACACCATCTCCTTCGCCGGGAAGACATAATCTTCGCCCATGATCGCTGTTTCGACTTTCGAAATCACTTCAGAGAACTCTTCCGTCAGGCCGGAGATGATGCTGTTGTAATCCTGGTAGCTCTCGCACATGATCTCCAGCTCGATATCCCAGGGCGAAATCAGCTTGACGAAGTGGATGATTTCTGGCTGTTGACGAGTATACTCAAGGAAGCGCCGCTCGTCCTCCAGTGTCAGATTTTTTGTATACAGGAACGTCTTGTAGAACTCGTATCCGAGCTTGTTGTAGTCTATTTTCGCGAGGTAGCGGAAGATGATGCCCCTCTCTTCTAGCTTCCTCATGCGGTTCCGGACGATGTCGACGGTGCTGGAGTGCTTTCTCGCGATCTCAACAACGCTCTCCCGCGAGTTCAGGAAGAGCTCTTTCAGAATCTGCTTCTCGATAGGTTCAAGGTCATAGTGCTCAATGGAATAAAACATGTTCTTCCATTCCGTCTGCGTCTCAAAGAAGAACGTCTTGTCGTGCGCGGCGACGTTCACCAAGACGCCGATCTTGCTTTCAAGTATCAGGTCCTTGAACTTGGAGAACAGCGCGTTCTTGAGCTCGAACAATTCACTATTCGACCGCACAAAATAGGTGAGCCCGGCGTTCCAGGCGCCTTCAGCGATGCCCAGCCAGAACAATCGCTTATCTTTTTTCACGTGCTCAACAAACGCTTTTTTCTGTTCCGGACGATTAGCGAGCTGAAGGTAAATCTTTCCCGGAAGAAAGCCCAGCCTGCACGGATCAATCCAAGTGGTGAACCCTTTGATGATGCCTTCTTCCTGAAGCTTCTTAATGCGGTACCTTACGCTTTCCTTGCTCCTTCCCACTAATTTCGCTAATCTCGTGTCAGGAATCCGCGCATTCCTGTCTAATTCAAAGAGAATCCGCTTGTCTATCTTATCCAGCTCTTTAAGCATATTATGGTAAAATAATGTAATAATATATAAATTTATCCATTTATTTACTAATATTTGAGCGATTATTTAATCTATGTCTGCGATATACCACTTCTAGGTGGAAACAATGGAGCCAATCGCTAACTCAGAAACGCTCTGGTTGAAAGTCCTAAGAGACATGGCATTCTCAGATAAGCCACGTGTCGTCTTCCAGGCAGGAAGCCTGCATTTGGATTATATGCTTGATCGGCTTTCGCGTGAAGAGCACGAGGATTTGATAGGTGCTGGCATGTTCGCACGCTATTCTATGGCGCAAGCTACTTCGCTAGCGAAAACGGCGTGTGAACTGGGGAAGGAAGTGGAGTTTACCTTCGTCATCGATGATCAGGGCATGAAGCAGGAGAGCTCCTCTCATGATCCTCATCGGGTTCGAAACGCCTTCTATAAGGGGCACTCGGGTGCCAATGCGGAACTCTGGGGCTTCCATAGGTATACATTAACCCAAGAAGGGTTTGCAGAGAAAGATGTCATTCGCCATGACCACGGCAAGCCGGGAAGGCGCGATTGCCTGTACTTTTCAGAACTTGTGCTCCGGGCGCAGGGCGACCAAACTATCGAAAATGGGTGCGCTCGCGCGTATGTCAAGTATGCTGGCCTTGTGACGGACGACAAAACTCACCTGGTTTCGTTCGTCCCCGCGGCTTGCAGGCATGCGGTCGCTGACATTGCGCTTGATCAACATCTGAGGGGCATAAGCGCGAGCCATGTTTTTCTCAACACCGAGACCCGGGAGCATAGGGGGGTAAAAGTGCCTTCGGGCTTCTTCTTGGGGCCGGACGTGGGCTATCACAAGGATTAAATAACACGCAATCTTAGGGAAGGCATGAAACTCCTTCCTGTCCTCCTCATTCTTTTTTTCTCCCTCCTCCCCTTGCCATTGGCTGCCTACGCGACAATATTCAACCCCCATAACTACCCTCCGCTCTTCGAGAACTATGGCATCCAGGAGAGATTCCCCCAAGCCAATGTCATCGCGTACAATGAAGAGGTTTTGGATTATCTGAAGGGCAATAATCCGTATCCGTCATTGCTCCCTTTGAACGATCGCGAACTGCAGCACATGCGCGATGTCCAGCGCGTGATGAGCCGGCTGATTTTTTTCGTCAATTCCCTGCTTCTTGTCTGCTTGCTCTCGGTGATATTAGCGATTCGGAAGAAACAGGACATCAGAAGGCCGCTGTTCATCGCCGGCATCATCAATCTCTCCTTCTGTCTCGTGCTCCTGTTGGCGATGATTTTCTTCTTCGACGCTTCCTTCACGCTGTTCCATTTGCTGTTCTTCGACGCTGGCACGTGGGTCTTTCCTGCGGGAGATGTCATCGTGAACCTCTATCCGCAGGGCCTCTTCTTCGACATGGGCGTCTCCATCTTTCTATTGGCAATTTTCTTCTCCCTCGTCCTTGTCGCCGGAAAAGCTTATATACGAAAGGGCACAAAGCAGCGCCATGAGAACTAAAGTCTTCGCGGCCAATTGGAAGATGAATAAAACCAGAAAGGAAGCGAAGTCCTTTCTCGAAGCGCTCAAGAAATCAAAGTTTGAAGGCAGAGAAATCATCGTTCTTCCCTCATTCCTCTCCTTGGCAGACGCCGTCAAGGCCTGCAAAGACACGCAAATCAGGATTGGCGCGCAGAACATGCATTTCGCAGACGCCGGCGCATTCACTGGAGAAGTATCACCTCTCATGCTGAAGGACATCGGCGTCACGCACGTGCTCATCGGCCACTCCGAGCGCCGGCATCTCTTCAAAGAAGACAACGCGCTCATCCAGAAGAAAGTAGCGTCAGCAATCAGCCATGGCTTTCACGTCATCTTCTGCGTCGGCGAAACCCTCGATGAGCGCGAGCAGGGCAAGACCAGAATTGTTGTCCGTGAGCAGATGGAAGCCTTGCGTGGCCTGAAGGATGCAGAGCAATTGATGATCGCCTATGAGCCGGTCTGGGCTATTGGCACTGGGAAAACCGCGACCCCGGAACAGGCCGAGGAAGTCCACTCCTACATCCGCATGCTCATCGCCCAGCTGTTCTCGAAAAGCGCTGCGGAGCACATCAGGATCCTGTATGGCGGCTCCGTCACGCCCGAGAACATAGCGGGACTGCTCGCGAAGGAGAGCATTGACGGCGCCCTGGTCGGCGGCGCGTCGCTGGATGTCAAGAGCTTCACGAAGATTGCCAAAGCCTAATCACTTTTTGCTAAACCGAGAATACGAAGCACTTCTTGTGTCGTATAGACCTTCACTCGTTTCTGTTTCTTCAGAGCCCTATCCTCCGACCAGAGGGGGCATTGTAGTTTTAAAGCGAGAGAAAGATAATGGACATCATTGATATCAGGAGTTATCAACAAAGCTTCTTCACGGCAGACATCCGCTTCAGTTGCTGGAAGAACTATCAATGAACGCATAAGGACATTGAGCGTCTGGTCAGCCTCTGCTGGAGACATATCAGATTTACGAGCGATGGTGAGGATATGCTTCTGGATTTCCATGAAGACAAACGCAGGAGTATACAGGCGAAACGGGCAATGCAGAATAAAATCAAAGAGATAGCCCCTCTTAATCAGCGCCGAAAAGAGGATATTCGCGTCTACAACGACTTCCAGCGCTCGAGGTAGCGCTTCGCCACCGCCTTGTTCACCTTCCTGCCAAGCTCCATTGCGTCTTCCTGGGTCATCTTGCTCTTGGAAACGAAATTTTTCATGATTTCGTAATCCTTGATGCGCTGGGCTATCGCCTGCCTCGCGATCTCCGACCAGTTGAATTCGGGAAGGGTGTCCATCTTCTTCTTCAGCTCTTCCGGCACCGATAAGGTGAGGTTGACCATTGTAACCTGTGTAATACGTGCGCTTATTTAAGCTTTTCTGGACCATAAACCCATAAGATAGCGCTCCTTAATATCATCGCGCCCGCAAAATCCGGAAATCTTTCGGCTACTTGGCATTCACATAGAACTTGTGCACAGGGTCATACTCAACGAACAAGCCCGTTGTATCCTTCTTCTCGATCACGATATCGAAGACATAGGTTCCTCGCTGCACGCCGCCCTTGGGCCGCTCGAAGCCGACGCCGACAGTTTTCGCGTCATTAGCCACGATGCGCTCGAAGCGCTCCTCCGGCAGCACGAGGATGGTGTTCTCCCAGCCCGGCTCGCCCGGCGCAAAGCGCTGGTTATCCGGGCTGACGAAGATGCCCTTGCGCACCGTGATCCGGAATTCCGCGTCAGCGCTGTCGATGTTGAGCACGCGCAGCGTGAGCACTCTGAGCTCGCCCTGCCTCAGTTCAATCCTATCCCGGTCCAGGCAGACCTTTTCATTGTACCGGCAACGTAAATCCACGATGCTGTCATCCAATTGCTCCAGCGTCATGCTCTTGATGCTCTCCGTGCCAGCCGCAAGGTTGTAGACAAACATCACGCCGAAGCCGAACATCACCAAGGAAATAATCAAAATGACAATGAAATTCAGAGAAAGCTCGATGCCCCGGTCCATTACCTGATCACTTCAAACTCCTTGACGATCAGCACCATGAAGAGGATGAGCAGCACAGCGCCGACGATAATCCACGTCAGCCCCGCGGCGAACGAGCTGGTGAACGTCTTGTAGAGCCCGAGCGCCATGACACCGAAGCCCAGCCACAGGAACTTGTCCAGCACCAGCTTGAGGATCTCGAACTCTTCTGATTGGGTCAGCCTCTTTTTTGCCATCTTAGACGAACCTCACGAAGAATGTTTTGGTGGCATATTCGACGGTGAGCCCGCTCGTGTCAGCCATGTCATTGCCAAACTCGTCCATTTCGATGATGCTGATCTTCAGCAGCTTCGTGCCTGTCGCGGTCTTGTCGGTCTTGAGTGTTACGGGGATGACAACGGCGTCCGCAGGGCCCAGTGACTGGGGCGTAGAGTCCCAGAGCAACTCGAATGGCCTTCCCTCGACCTTGTCACCCGGCAGGATGATATCCGTGCGCGTCGTGCCGGTCTCGTCTTTCAGGATTTCGGCGAACACAACGCGGAAAAACAGCTTCCTCGGGTCAACGTTCTTGACGCCCATCGCGAGCAGCTGCTCATCCCCGGAGTCAATGGTGACTTGCGAGCTTGGGAAGGAGAGCTTCTTGTCGCCTGTCCTCAAATCATCCAAAATCTGCTCCCTGACTTGGTCCTGCACCGAAGAGGTTGTATCGCCAATGTCCTTGAACATATTACGGACGAATCCCAGACCCAGGCCAAGCAGGGTCATGGCCAGGATAACAATGACAATCGCGTTGATAGAAAGCTCGAGCGCCGCCTTTTTCGACATGCTACACCTCTTTTTTGCACTTTCTCGTGAAGGCAATATATAAATGTTACGAAATCGGCAGTATCTCCGCAGGTTTGTTTAGGGGGTGAGCTTTTTGACAGGGTAGGGGTTTGTTTGGCCTTCTTAGTCGCGTGAGCCGATCAGCTATAT
>Ga0209541_10009928_pt1 | contig 15303 bp, 11 predicted proteins | sample RifCSPlowO2_01_FD_184027 | JGI IMG/M metagenome (GOLD analysis project Ga0209541, IMG submission 184027) | Groundwater microbial communities from Rifle, Colorado - Rifle CSP2_plank lowO2_0.1 (SPAdes) (version 2) | ecosystem: Environmental > Aquatic > Deep subsurface > Groundwater | place...
ATTGGCGCTGGAGATGGTCTTTTTGTTGTGCGTGATCACGATGAACTGTGCGATCTTCGCGAATTCCTTCAAAAGATAGCTAAAACGCCCAACGTTGGAATCATCCAGCGCCGCGTCGATCTCATCCAGGATACAGAACGGGCTCGGATTGACCTTGAACACCCCAAAGATCAGGGCGATGGCCGTCAGAGTTTTTTCTCCACCGGAAAGAAGGCTGACGTTCTGCAATTTCTTTCCCGGCGGCCGCGCGATGATATCGATGCCGGATTCCAGAACGTTTTCCGGATCCAGGAGAACCAACTCCGCTTCTCCGCCGCCAAAGAGCATTTTGAAATAGATGCGAAACTCTTCGCCCACCCTGGTGAATGTATCCATGAACATCTGGCGCGTGGAACGGTTGATCTTGGTGATCGTTTCCATCAATTGCGACTTGGCCTCCAGAAGATCGCTCTGCTGCTTCGTGAGGAACTCGAAACGCTTCTTGAGCTCTTCATATTCTTCGATGGCGACGAGATTCACGCTGCCGAACGCATCGCAGCGTTTGCGCAAACGTTCGATCTCCTGGACCAGCTCCTCACCGCTCAAGGTGATTTCCGGCACTTGCGTTTCTGTCCCGGATTGCCTTGCGGGTTCCGGCGGCGTCTCATCGATATTGATCTTGTACGCCTGATGCAGACGGTCTTTTAAACCTTTCTCCTCGAAGGTCAACTCCTGCTCCTTCATCTGCCGATCGTGGATTTCCTGTTTGATCTGATCGATTCTCTGTTCCCCGGCGGACATGTTCGTGCGGGCGTCCTGGATCCTTTGCGCGATCGTCTGTTTCTCTTGCGCGTAACCCGTCATAACTTCTTTGAACGACTCCTTTTTTTCTTTAAGGGCATTAATCTTCCCGGCCAAGGACTGTGTTTCCTGCTGGAACTGCGCCGAACGCGATTCGCCTGCCGTAATTTCATCGTCGATGCGTTTGATCTCCTCCAGCCAGCTGTCCAGATCCCTGGAAAACATTTCCAGATGTTCCTGCGAGTTCGTTAATTTATCTTTTTGAGATCCCAACTCGGCCTCCACCTGGGCGATGGCGACCGTAACTTCCTCTTTTTCCTGCGATTTCGCCGTGATCCAGTTCTGCTTATCCTTGATATCGGCCTGGCACCATGCAATGTCCTGGTTGACCGTATCCAGCTGATAATTCAACTGTTCTTCGCGTTTTTTAACGGCGGCAAGGGTTATTTCGACTTCCTGCAGCTCGGAAACAGCGAGCTCGAGCTCTTCGCGCAACTTGTTCGTTTTTTCCAATACATCTTCTTTTTGCGCCTTCACCACGGAAAGAGACCTCTCATGATCATGGATATTCTGCTGAATACTGCGAAACGCCTGGACCTCCTGTTCGATCCGGGCCGCATTGGTTTCTTCCTGGACTTTCAAGTTCCGGATCTCCCCGCGGATCTCCTCGATCTTACTCGATATTTGCTGTGGATCCAGCTCAATAAACTTCGCCTCACAGATGATCTCATACAACTGCTGGACGTCGTTACGGGCAAAAAGATTTTTAAAAAATCCGAGCTTCCCATTCTGCACGGACTGAACTTCTTTGACCTTTCCAATGATCCCTGTATGGTGTTCCAGGGGCGCGTTCGGGGTGATCAACCGCCCCTCGATGATGGGATCAGGGATATCCTGATATTGCGCGTGAAGGCGTTCGATGAAATCCTTCTGCGACGTATAGAACAATTCCTTTTTCTCCAGTTCGTGGATGCTTTCCTTTAATACGGCCAAGGCACCCCTTAGCTGGTCCAGCAAAGAACCTTGGGCCTCTTTTGTTTTCTCCAAATGAAGGAGCTTTTCATTAAGCGCGCTGGTTTCGCCTTCCACCTGGACCAGCCGCTCTTCCATATCCTTATGCTCTACGGAAACTTTCCCGCGCTCTATTTCCAACCGGCGTTTTCGCGCCAATGCCCCCTGGATCTCCTTCATCACATCGGTTAATTCATTGCGGACGCTGACCTGCTGGGAAGTCAGGGTCATTATTTTTTCCTCATTCTCCCGGATCTTTCCTTTAGCCTCCAGAATAGCGGACTCACATCTCTTGAGTTCGACGCGTTTTTCCTTCAGGCTCTGCTCGTTAAATTGCAAACTGTCCTGAATAACACCCAATTCCTGCGTTAATTTTTCGACTTTTTCCTGCTGGGTGCGGCAACGCTCGATCAACTGTTTCTTTTGATCTTTGATCTTTTCACTGCTCTGACGAATCCCTTCAACGCGCTCCTCGTTGAATCCGATCTGGCGGTTGTCCAGATCCATTTGTCCGTCCAGCTTGATCTCTTCCGCGTGCACGTCGTTGATCTTTTGTTCCAGTTCCCCGAGGCAATCCATTGCGCCGGTCAAAAGACCGACACGATCCTCCAGCTCCTTGTTCATCGCCGCTTCTTTAGTTTGCAAGGCCTGGATCTCTTCATTGATCTCGGCGCGTTTCTGCTCAAAAGACCCGACCTGATTTTTAGCCAAACGGATCTCGAGGCGCTCAAGATTCTTGAACTCTTCCTGATATTTGCGGGCCTTGCTGGCCTGGCGTTCGATGGAACCGATCTGCCGGCGGACTTCAATGACAATGTCATTAAGACGCAGCAGATTATTCTCGGTGTCCTTTAATTTATTTAACGCCTCTCTTTTCTTCGATTTATATTTGGTGATGCCGGAGGCCTCATCAAAGATCATCCGGCGGTCTTCGGGCCTGGCGCTGACGACCAGATCGACTTTTCCTTGCTGCACCAGCGAATACGCTTCCGCGCCGATCCCTGTCCCCATCAACAATTCCTGGATATCTTTAAGCCGCACGATCGTCTTGTTGAGCATATACTCGCTCTCGCCGGAACGAAACAGCCGCCGGGTGATGGTCACTTCATCATAATCGATGGCCAGCGCACGGTTGGGATTAGCCAAAGTGAGGCTGACTTCAGCAAAACCCAGAGACGGTTTTTGGGCCGTACCGTTAAAAATAACGTCTTCCATCGCGGCGCCGCGCAGTTCTTTGGTGCTTTGTTCACCCAGGGTCCAGCGGATGGCATCAAAGATGTTGCTCTTCCCGCAGCCGTTGGGCCCCACGACTGCGGTTATCCCCGGTTCAAAGTTCAGCACTGTTCGATCCGCAAACGATTTAAACCCGAAAAGTTCCAGCTTCTTGAAATACATATTTCTCTCCTCGTTTTTGGGTTCGCTTGAGGTTATTTCTTTTTTAAAATGCCTTCGACGATCGTGATGGTCGCCCGCAAGGACGTGAATTTCGGCAATGTTTCTTCCGGAATAACGATACGATATTTCTTTTCGATGCCGGCCAGAATCTCGAGGGCCATCATCGAATCCATCCCGAGGTCCTTGACGAAATGGGCATCAATGCCGATTTCTTGCGGCTCGGTTTCCAGAATCTCGGCCACCAATTCCCGGATATCCTGTTCTACGTTTCTGATTACTTTTGTGTCAGCCATCTTTTCTCCTCCTCCAATGAGTACGTCCTTGACAAAATGTCCATTTTGTCAAGGACAAGTTACGAATTGGACCCTTGACAATTTGACCAAATTGTCAAGGGTGAATTCCGGCAGCAACTTATGTTCACTAGCGTTCCATAAGTTGCGCCGTCATTTATTTGCCATCCAGCCAGGCGTCGATCCGGTCCTTCTTGAATCGCCATTGCCCCACGGTCTTGATGGCGGGAATCTTTCCCTTCTTGACCCACTCATAAATGGTTCTTCTCTTCACCCGAAGATATTTCGCCACTTCATCGATTGTCAGCAGTTCATGAAAACGCATATTATTAGAGGAATCCATCATATCTAAATTAAGACGCACTTGATCACCTCAATGACAATAATCGACATGCTTAAACAATTTATTACACAGACCACTATATGTCAACATTTTTATGAATATTTTTTCAATAAATCTTCTATATGATTGTTTTAATCATTTACTGTATATAAAATTACATAAATTGACATATGTTGACATTATACGACATCGACTGAAACTAGATTTTTACAACAAACGGGCGAGGAAAAATTATGAAGATACCGCGGAAGGAAGTTTTTGCTGATAATCGACGTCGGCGTTGTAGTCGACGCCGGCTAACCCAAAACCAAAGAGCCGTAGAAATTCCTCATGATATCCATCGAGATCGGCGAGCTGGGCAAGATTTTCATTGGTCAGCTTCTCCCATCTCGTATTGACTTCGGTCTGGACATCGGCGCGCAGCTCAAAATCATCCACCCGGATGAGCCCCTGTTCGTCAATGGGGATGGGCCCGCCCGTGTAGAGCCGGGTGGAAAAAAGGCGATAGATCTGGGCGATACAATCCTCATAAATGCCTTTGGCTTTCATCACCTTATTTAATAATACAAAATATAAAGGAATAACGGGGATGGCGGAGCTGGACTGCGTGACCAGGGCCTTGTTGACGGAAACGATCGCCCTTCCTTTTATTTTTTTAAGACGCCCGTCCAATTTACGCGCCGTTGCCTCCAGATGATCTTTGGCGCGGCCAATGGTGCCTTCACGATAAATGCCGCGGGTCAGTTCCGGCCCCATATACGAATACGCCACCGCCGTTGCCCCTTGAGCTAATAAACCATTTTTCTCCAACGCATCGATCCAGTATTCCCAATCTTCGCCACCCATGACCGATACGGTTTGTTCAATTTCTTCTTGAGTTGCCTGTGGCAAGGTCACTGGCTCCAAGGTGTTCGTGGTCACATCCAGGGTTTTGCCGGTATAACTACTGTTAATGGGTTTTAAGGCCGATTTAGCGAGCTGGCCGGTTTTGGGGTGTTCCCGACGGGGAGAAGCCAAACTGTAAATGACCAGATCCACTTGTCCTAGATCTTTCTTGATCGCGTCGACCACCTTTTCCTTGATCTCATCCGAGAAGGCGTCCCCGTTAAAGCTCTTGGCATACAGCCCGGCCTGCCGGGCCTTTTGTTCGAAGGCGACAGAATTATACCATCCGGCGGAAGCGGTACGCTTGTCTTCGGGTTCTTTCTCAAAGAAAACACCGATCGTGGCGGACCCGCAACCAAAAGCTGAAACGATCCGGGAAGCCAGACCATAGCCATTGGAGGCTCCGATGACTAAAACCTTGCGGGGACCGTGGCCTATTGTCCCTTGCTTTTTCACGTAATCAATCTGGTTCTGGACATTCTGGGCGCAGCCCAGCGGATGCGCGGTTGTGCAAATGAATCCTCTAATTTTTGGCTGAATAATCATAAACAATATGTTAGTTAGGTACGGACGTTTTCTTAGGGACAATCACGATGCCGGACGTTGTCAAAACGAAACGCTGGGCATCCAGCTTTGGATCATAACCTATTTTTGAATGCGGCGGGATGACGACTTCTTTGTCAATGATCGCGTTTTGCACCTGGGCGCCTTCACCGATGATAACGCTCTCCATGATGACCGAATTCTTGACCCGCGCATTATCGCCGATCTTGACGTTAGAGGACAACACGGATTTTTCCACATATCCACCTTCGATGACGCATCCACCGGAAACCATAGAATCGATGATGGCCCCGGAACCGGAGGCGGTGCTGATCATCCGAATGGGCGGATACTGCTCATGATACGTGCGCACGGGCCAGGAGCGGTCATGTAAATTAAATTGGCTTTGCCTGGTCAAAAGATCCATATTCGCCTGATAATAAGCGTCCCGCGTCCCGATATCCCGCCAATATTTCGGCTTATTGTGTTCATCGACGAATTTATAGACATAAACTTTTTTGCCGTTACGTAACATCTGGGGGATGACGTTCTTGCCGAAATCGTGCTCGGAGTCCTGCCTGGCATCTAGTTGAAGTTCATTGATCAAAGCGTCGCGGTCAAAAAGATAGATCCCCATCGAGGCGAGTATGACGCCAGGATCCCCGGGGATCGTTTTAGGCTGCGCCGGCTTTTCCTGAAACCCGCAGACGTGGTCGTTACGATCGACCTCAATAACGCCAAACTGGGTCGAACTCGCCTTGGGCATCGGGATACAGGCGACCGTCACGTCCGCCTTCTTTTCCCGGTGATACTTGATCATGTGCTGATAATTCATTTTGTAGATATGATCGCCGGCGAGGATAAGGACAAGCTTGGGATTGCAATCCTGCACCGCGTAGAGATTTTGATAGATGGCATCGGCCGTCCCTTTATACCAATCGGCGCTGATGCGCTGCTGGGCGGGAATAATGTCGATAAATTCTCCCAACTGGCTCGAAAAAATGTTCCATCCGGCCAGAAGATGCTTCTGCAGGGAAAACGATTTATACTGGGTCAGAACGTAAACGCGGCGCAATCCTGAATTGATGCAGTTGCTCAACGTAAAATCGATGATCCGGTAAATGCCGCCGAATGGCACGGCAGGCTTGGTCCGGTCGCGCGTCAAAGGGTCAAGGCGTTCCCCCCGGCCACCGGCCATGATAAACGTCAAAACTTCAAAAACTTCACTCATTGCAACAACTTCCTTCCCAATCCATGAGGGCTGAATATGGGCAGTATTATAAATTTACTTGGATGATTTTTCAACAATATCTTATAGCCCGAGTTCTTTTTTGACTTCGTTATCCACCGCGTTGATGGCGAACGATTGCCGGAATTCTTCAAGCGCTTTAGGCTGCTCGCCCATAACTTTATAAACAAAGCCAAGTTTTTTGTGGACCAGCCCCGGGTCTTTTCTTGTTTCCAGCGCTAGGGCGTACACATCTTTGGCTTTGGCGTAATTCCCTTGGTCATAAATGATATCCCCCACACCCACGATATCCTGCGCGTCATCCGGGCGCATCTGATGCACCTTGCGCAAGGTGTTTACAGCCCGGTCGTACTGCTGATCCTTCGCGTAAGTTTTGGCAAGCAAAAAATACCCTTTGGGATCCGTCGGCCAAAGCTCGATGATCCTTAAATATTGTTTGATCGCCCCTTCATATTTGCCCATATCAAAATAACACAGGGCCAAATTATACCGCGCCTGTTTATTATTGGGCATGCCCAGCGCCGCCACCCGAAAATGCATGAAAGCTTCGTCGTATTGTTTGCGCTTGCTGTAAATTTTTCCCATCAGTTCATGGGTATCGCTATAGCCGGGAGCGATTTTTATGGCCTCTTGCGCTTCGGCCAGGGACTGGTCGTCTAAATCCAGCGATTCGAGGGTAAAGGCCCGGAAATAGTTAGGGAATGGACTGACCGGACTTGCCCCTAATTTGAACATATCCAGCTTAATCGGCTGCCATTGGGCCAGATCGACGGCAAACTGGTCGATGTATGCCTGGTTCTCCGGCACGCGGCGCAGAAAAATCACGGCATCGTAGTCGAAATACACGACCACCCAATCCTTGTTGCCATAAAAATATTTCAGAACCTTTTTCGGGATGTGCTGGCGCACCGAGTTGAGCAAGGCGCCCGTGAGATGATATTTGTTGATCGCCTCCTCGAAAAGCGCACGGTCCCCTTCTTCCCACAGTTTCCGGTATTGATCGAAGAATTTCCCGCCGTAAACTTCCGTTCGGCCGTCGATAAAGACCTTGATCCTGGGGAATACCCGTCCCACCAGGTAAGCCCCGGAATTAAAATCATTGAAAAAATTGCCCCGGATGTCGTTACGTACCAGAAAATCAACGGCTTTGTCCGGATAACTGCGCAGCGATACCCCGCCGAATTCACTTTTGCGTTCATACTTGTCCAGGTCATAATAACCCTGAAGCGCGTACCCTTCCGCGGATTGAAAAATCCACGCCAGAAACAGCAATTTCACGACCGCGGAAGTCAGGTGCATAAATTTCTTGTCGGTGAACCTTAGAGGAATAATATCCTTGCAGGAAATGCTCAGAACATTGGTGATGATCACCATATACGCCGCCAGCGCGAAAAAGGCCATGTTGCGCGACGCCTGGATAGAAAAGATGAAAAAAACCAGCCAAAACAGCAAAGCGCTGATATCGATCTGCCGGCGGTTGAAGATGAATGTCACCGCCGATATAAGGATCAGTATTTTATAAAAAACAAATTCGTCGCTGGAGAACAACGTTCCCCAATGAAGCGGCCGCTGCAATTCCTGGATATGCTCGAAAAATACCTTATTTTCACCGGAAAAAGAGAAAAATACCCGCAAAGGATACCATGCCCCTTCGAAAGTGTAGGGATTGACCAGGCAGGCCAAAACAACGAAAACCAATATGGCCTTCAGCCGTTTATACTCCTTGTCATTCAAACGTCCTGACTTGTTCCATTCATAAGGAAGCCGGGCGTGGCGCTTGAGCCATTCGGAAACCAGCCCGATCAGCACAAAAAGCGGCCCAAAAAAGAAAAATCCATGGATGTTGCTCCAGAGGATCTGCGTAATGACCAATGCCGCCACGGACCATTTCTTGTCGATATGCAGAGAAAGGACAAAAATATAAAAAGCGAAAAAGAACAGGCTGTAAAGGTCCGGACGTATCGTGAAACGCTGTTGATAAACTATCGATACGAGATACAAAACGAAGATGAGCATCAGCTGCTTGTCTTTGTTGTAGCCTAAAAGCAAAAGCAGAGTCATCGTCAGCGTCACCAGGACCACCTGCATCTGGATCAACCCCTCCGGCCCCCAGTTCTGGAAAATATTGTAAGCGATCACCTGAAAAAGCCATTCATGGTTGACCCACGGCGTGCCGGCGATCGTGCAGGAAAGAACATCAGAAAACGGAATGATCCCCTGGGTGACGATGAATCTGCCCACACCGATATGAAGCCAGAGGTCGAGGTCTTTGACCTCAAGATGCGCCAGATAAAAAACAAGCCCGAAAATGGCGCCCAAGGGCAGCAGGCCTACCCAGTAACTAAATTTCTTCCAAAAATTCTCGCTCATAAGATTTCTTTATCTTATCATGCAGCAAAACCACTTCAAGCATCATCCAATAAACTTCTGCGACGGTGTCCGTTCATCGGTCAGAACCCAGTGCCCATTGCCTTTGTCTACCAGGCGAGCGTGAGAATCCATCGCGATAGCCTGCTCCCTCACGCTGGTCTTGTAGTCGACCGCCGCCGCGAGCAACTCTTTGGTGTACGGATGCAACGGATTGTTCAACAATTCCCGCGTCGGCGCCGATTCGACGATCCTGCCTTGATACATCACCGCGATCCGCCGGCTGATTTTGGCAACAACACGCAGATTATGGGAAATAAAAAGATACGTCACCTGAAATTCTTTCTGAAGGCCGTCAAGAAGATCAAGGATCTGCTGCTGCATGAGCACATCCAGCGAAGAAACCGCCTCATCAAGGATAAGGAGTTTCGGGTTCAGGACCAGCGCGCGGGCGATGGCAATACGCTGGCGTTCGCCGCCGGAGAATTCATGAGGGAAGCGCTCCATCATCCCGGGAGTTAATCCGACCGCTTTAAGTAACTGCGCGGCGCGTTCCCGCCTTTTTACCGAAGTTGAATATTTTCTCCATTCCAAAGTCATGGCTTCCTCCAAAATCCGGCATACCGTAAAACGTGGGTCGAGACTGCTGTAAGGATCCTGGAAAACCATTTGCATCTTTTTACGATATTCACGAAATTGACGGCCAGGCAGGAACGTAATGTCTTTCCCAGCAAATAAGATATTGCCGCTCTCGGGGGCGGTCAGCTTCACGATAACTCTACCCAGCGTCGTCTTGCCACAGCCGGATTCACCGACCAGGCCGAGATTCTCCCCTGACGCGAGCGCGAGGTCGACACCATCGACCGCCCGCACGAAAGACCGCGGTCGTGACAGGGATCCTCCTTTGACCGGGAACGACTTTCTGATGTTTTTAAGTTCCAACAACATTTTAGACCTTTATTGTCTCCAGCAGCGTGCGGGTATAGGGGTGCTGGGGGTCTTTCAAAATATCTTTGGTCATCCCCTGCTCAACGATTCTTCCCTGCGTCATGACCGCCACCCGGTCGGCCATATGAGATACCATCCCCAGATCATGCGTGATCAACAAGATCGAGAGCTTCAGCTCATCCTTTAATTTTCGGAACAATTCCATGATCTTCGCCTGCAGCGTCACGTCCAGATTGCTCGTCGGTTCATCGGCAATGAGCAATTTTGGACCAGCGGCGATCGCCTGGGCGATCATCGCGCGCTGGCGCATCCCGCCGCTTAACTGATGCGGATAATTCCCAACGACCCTTTGCGGGTTCGGCAAACCGACAAGAACGAGAAGCTCCAGGATCCGCGCGCGCCGTTGACACAGATTTAAAGGAGTATGGACACGCAAGACCTCCGCGATCTGGCCGCCAATGGAAAAAACGGGATTAAACGCGTAGAGCGGCTCTTGAAAGACCATGCCGATCTCCTTGCCGCGCAGCAAACGCATCCGCTCTTCAGAAAGGTCAAGGACCTCCCGCCCGTCAAACCAGATGCGCCCCTGCTGGACATTGAATCCCAACGGCAGAAGCTTGAGGATCGCGAGCCCCATCGTGGTCTTGCCGCTTCCCGAACCGCCGACCAATGCGGTGACGCTTAAAAATGGAATTTCCAGATTCGCTGCGCTGACAATTTTTTTTTGCGCGACTGTCACCGTCAAATCTTCCACAACCAGCAGATTTGAGCTCACGTATTTTCCCCTTCGCTTTTAAGCATCGGATCGAGACAATCCCGCAAAGCGTCGCCGATGACATTAAAACACACGACCGTCAGAAAGATACAAAACGCCGGCCAGAGGATCCAGGGCGCGAATTTGATCCGGACGATGCTCATCGCATCGCTCAACATATTGCCCCAGCTGGCATACGGGTCCTGAATTCCCAGTCCAATCAAACTCAAGCCTGATTCCCCTAAAATATAACCGGGGATCGAAAGCATTACGGCAAAAATCGAATACGATAAAGTGTGCGGAAGGATATGGCGGACAATGATCTTGACATCCGAAAGGCCGAGACCTTTTGCCGCTAAAACATATTCTCTCTCGCGCAGTGAAAGACACATGCCGCGGATGATGCGCGCCAATCCGGCCCACCCGATAAAAGAAAGAATAATGATGATCGCGAAATACACCTGCAGCGAATTGAAGTTATCCGGCACCGCCGCGCGCAAGGCCAGCAACAGATAAAATCCCGGCACCATCATCACCATTTCACACAATCGCATGAGAAAATTGTCGATCCGGCCGCCGTAATACCCCGAAATGCCGCCGACAAGCAGTCCGATCGCGAATGAAATAAGCACTCCAATCAAGCCGATCGAAAGCGAAACTTGCGCGCCGTATAACAGCCGGGAAAACACGTCCCGGCCGCGGGCATCCGCCCCGAGCAAATAAATGCGCCCGGGCGCCGCAACGCCGAACAAATGATACCGGCACGGGAAAATACCCAAGAGCCGATACTCATCGCCGGGCACAAAAAAACGAACGGGATATTTTTGTTCGGGGTCGCCAACGTAAATTCGGGCGTTATATTCATTGAACGTCAATTGCGTGCCGGTAACATACGGAACGACGAGTCCGCCGTTATCAAAAATCTTAACCGGCGTCGGTGGAGAATACGAATAACTTCGATCCTCATTTTGAAAAGAATAGGGAGCAAAAAAACCGGCGAATAAAGCGCCGGCATACAAGGTCAATAAAGCATACGCGCAGCTGACCGCAAGCCGGTTTCTGGTAAAACCGCGCAGCGCTATTTGAAATTCACTGAAATGTTCCGCACTTTTAGTCATAGCGTATCCGCGGGTCGGCCCTCGCCAGCGCGATATCGGCCAGCAAATTCCCGATGATAAAAAGAATTCCACCCATCATCATGCTGGCCATCACCAGATAAACATCCTTGGAACGTACCGCCGTTAACATAAGCGAGCCCAGGCCAGGCCAGCTGCAAATAATTTCAATGAGCGCCGCGCCACTTAACAGCGACGAAAATTCATATCCTAACAAGGTGATCAAAGGGTTGATGGCATTACGCAGCGCGTGATGATAGACTACGCGCCGCTCCGAAAGTCCTTTGGCACGGGCGGTCAAAATATATTTCTGCTCGAGGACTTCCAGCATATTGCCGCGCATGATACGCTGCAATGCCGCGATCGAACCGATCGACAGCGCCACGGTGGGAATCGCAAGATGTTTCAATAGATCAGTCCGTCGGCCCAACCAACCAAGCGATTCGTAATCCGGGCCATGCATGCCGCCTAAAGGCAACGTCCCCGTCTGGCTCGCCCAAAAAAGCAGTATCATCCCCAGGAAAAAACTGGGCAGTGACAAGGCAATATAGGAGAAAAATTGAATAACGCGGTCAACAAAACGATTACGGTTTAACGCCGCCCAAATACCCAGAGGAATCGCCACGCACCACGTCACCAGAAACGCCGCCAGGGCAAGGACAAACGTATTCCAGATGCGCTCGCCAATAATCTTGTCGACAGGCACGTTATAATAGAACGAATACCCCAGCTCAAGGTGCAGAAGATTGCGTACCCACTGGACATACTGGTAAAAAAGCGGTTTATCGAGCTGATAGAGCTGCTCATAACGCGCGATCGTTTCTTTGGAGAACTGGGGGTCCATGCGCACCGTGTCTAGATAATTGCCGGGGCTGACACGCATCAGCACGAACGTTAACAGAGCGATGCCCAGCAACATCGGGATCGCTACGAGCAAACGTTTAAAGGCGTAACGCCACATTTAGCGGGGCTCCTCTTTGATATAGAGCTCTTCCGGATTGTGAAACACGCCGCCGTAATTGGCGGGCTTGAGATTGCCGAATTTATCCCGCACCGCGTAAAGCCGGGCGCTTAAAACCGTATAAATGACCGGGAGCTCTTCGGCAACGATGCGCTGGTACTCATCGTACAAAACCTTGCGCTTGTTCTCATCGAGCTCCTGCACGCCTTGTGTAAAGATCTCATCGACCCTTTTTTCCCAGTCGGTCGCCGGCTTTTCCTGCATCGGATACCACATATGTAACTGGCCCGAGGACATCCAGACATTCTTGCCGAAATGCGGTTCGATGCCGCCGGTCAATCCCAAAATAACCGCCTCCCACTGAAAACTCGACGTCAACTGGCTGACCAGGGTGTTGAATTCCAGCGCGCGAAAATTCACTTTCATCCCCAGCCGTTCTAAATCCTGGCGGATAATCGCGGCAATATCGACGCGATCGGTACTGCCCGCGTTGGTGTAAAGACTGAATTCCACGCGGTGGCCCTGCGGGCCTTCGATAACACCATCTCCATCTCTATCGCCGAACCCGGCTTCCTTTAAAATTGTCCCGGCCTTGTCCAGGTCATAATCATATTCCGCCACGTCGGGGTTGTAAAAAAATCCGGCGGCCGGCCCCAGCGCGGAACTTTGCGGATATCCCAGCTTATTGTTCACAATCTCGATGATCTTTTGTTTATCGATCGCGTGCGCCACGGCCTTGCGGAAAGCCAGGTTCATAAACCAGGCCAGTTTATATGGCGCCACGAAATATTCCCCGCTATGGGGATTCTTGCCAGGGTTTTGGTTGAAAAACAAAAACTGGCTGCCCATGTCTGGTCCCAGATCATACACGGTAAAATTCCCCTTTTTCTCCAAAGGTTTGATCATCGGGTAATCCATACCTCTTAAAGCGTAGCCGTCAAGAGTGCCTTCCATAAATTTCAACAACCCAACGTCGGTACTCGGAACGATCAAATAGATTATTTTCTCCAGATACGGCAGAGAATCACCTTCTACGGATTTTTTCCAATAATACGGATTTCGCTCAAAGACCAACCGCTGGCCAGGATCATAACGCGCCAGGTTGAATGGTCCCGTCCCAACGATTTCGCCGGGATCCGTGTCAATGCCCCAGGTGAAATTAAAACGCCCTTGGGCCACGGCTTTTTCCAATTTATGTTTGGGAAGGATCGCCTGGCCCATCCCGCGCAAAAACGGGGCGAATTTGACCGGCAAAACAAAACGGACGGTATAACTATCGACCTTCTCGACCGTAAAGGTCTTGTCGTCGATGGTAAAGATATCCCGCGCGGAACTGGGGATGGCAGGATTATAAATAAGATCATTGAAGGTGAAGACCACATCATCCGCCGTGAACGGTTTTCCATCGTTCCAGCGGACATCCTCACGCAGGTGAAACGTCCAGGTCAGGCCATCTTCGCTGATGTCCCAGGACTTTGCCAGGTTGGGTTCGATCTTTGCGGTAAAAGCGTTGGCGGTGGTTAACCCTTCGAAGATCAGGTCGGTAACGAGGCTGGTGGATGTTTCCTTGGCCGTAATCTCATTAAAGGATTTTGGGTCGGAGGTTGTAGCCAGAACGAGCCCTCCGCCGTATTTATCGGCAAAAGCGGCTTGAACTGGATAGAAATATATGCAGAAAAAAAATAAGGGAAAAAATGCCGGAAATACGGTTTTGAGAGAAAAGGATTTTCTCTTCAACGGACTAGTGACCCTAATTTAGTTACTGTTGTGTTGCCGTGGCCGTAGCGTCGGGCGAGGGTTCAACCGCAGGTGCGGGTTCAGCTGCGGGCGCCTGTGTAACTGGCTCTGATGGCGCAACGGGCTCTTGCGCCGGCGTTGGTTCTGGCACGTCCTGCGCAGGCTTTTGCGTTGATACCGGCGGCAACGCCCGTTCGGTCATCAGCGACTTGTTCTTCTGCGAGGAAAGGATGGCCAATCCCAAACACGTTATCAGAAAGATCCCTGCTAAGATCGCCGTCGTCTTGATGATAAAGACGTTCGTTTTGGCGCCAAATATGGATTCCGCGGAGGCCATGCTATCGGTCAATCCACCGCCTTTCCCCGGCTGCATCAAGATAATGGCAATTAAAAGAATACAAATAACAACATGGATAAATATGATCAGTCCGGTCATGGTTGGTTTCCCGCCATTTTCGCCATTTCCTTATTGTTTGAAGAAATGGCGAGGCTCGTCTCGCCAAAATCCAATGATTTTGGCGGACGGCCTATTTTACGGCTCCGCACGCGTTTTTTACGATGGACACAAATGAATCCGCCTTAAGGCTCGCCCCTCCGACCAAGGCTCCGTCGATATCCGGCTGGGCCATCAACTCGGCGATATTCTCCGGCTTGACGCTGCCACCATATTGAATACGCACGGTTTCAGCGGCTTCTTCATTGTGCATTTTTACTAACAGTTCCCGGATAAATTTATGGACTTCCTGCGCCTGGGCCGGAGTGGCCGTCTTGCCGGTACCGATGGCCCAGACAGGTTCATAGGCGATGATCATTGCCTTCACCTCATCCGCGCTAAAACCAGCCAACGATTCCTTACACTGGGTCCGGATCACCTCAAAGGTCTTATTGCTCTCGCGCTCTTTAAGTACTTCCCCGACGCAGACGA
>Ga0209541_10009929_pt1 | contig 15302 bp, 18 predicted proteins | sample RifCSPlowO2_01_FD_184027 | JGI IMG/M metagenome (GOLD analysis project Ga0209541, IMG submission 184027) | Groundwater microbial communities from Rifle, Colorado - Rifle CSP2_plank lowO2_0.1 (SPAdes) (version 2) | ecosystem: Environmental > Aquatic > Deep subsurface > Groundwater | place...
TACGGCACTGTATAATCACGTAGATTATACAACACCTAACTCACAGCGTTTACTGCTAGGGCTACTAGGGTATCTAATCCTTTTCGTTCTCCTAGCCTTCGTTTCTCACTGTCAGACCCGTTCTGGATAAGTGCCTTCGCCATTGGTAGTCCTCCAAGGATTATAACATTTTACCGCTCCCCTTGGAATACTCTTATCCCCTCCCGGTCTCAATTTTAACAGTTTCTCTCGCAATTTGTTAAGTTAAGCAGAACAATTTCACAAGAGAGTTATTAAACCAGCTACAAACGCTTTAGACCCAATAAATATGATCCCCACTCGTGGCGCCGGTGTTACCGCGGCGGCTGGCACCGGTCTTGCCCACCACTTATTCTCCAAGCTACTTACACTTGGCAAAAGTCTATTGTTAAATAGACACTTGGAATTCCCTTATCACACTTTCGTGCATTGTAAAGTTTTCGCGACTGCTGCATCCCTTAGGACTAGGGCCAGTTTCTCAGTGCCCTTCTTGAGGCTAGAGCTCTCACTCCCCCTACTGATCTTAGCCTTGGTGAGCCATTACCTCACCAACAAACTAATCAGCCGCCGACTCATCTTATGGCGCCGAAGCTTTCAGGAAAAACACATTGCAGTTGTAATTCCTTATCAAGCATTTCCCTTAGTTTCCCAAGTATGTACTTGACCATAAGGCAGATTATCGACGTGTTACTAAGCCTTTTGCCGTCCTCCGAAGAGGGCTAACTTGCATGTCTAAACCGAATTCCAATAGCAGCGATCTCCCGCAGGATCAACGGGAATTTATACAAGATATCTTTAAAGGTTTTCTATTATTTTTATATATCTAACCAGGTTCATACATCATACTTAATGCACACATCAAGTATTCACAATTCAGAAGATAAATCTTCTACATATAGATGGTATTTTCTTGCTTTTAGTCCATATATAAATGTTACTGTTTAGTTGTATATATGCTTTCAAAAAATTTTTAATGTACCAGTTGCTTATCTTTTTATGAAAATCACGATTTCCGGGACACCTGGAAGCGGCAAAACTGTAGCAGGTAAGTATCTTGCAAAAGAATTACACTTAAAATATTATGGAATTGGGGAATTAATGAGGGAGTTTGCAACAAAGCATAAGCTTGATTTGATAGAACTTGATAAAATACTTGAGAAAAATAAAAAGCTAGATAAGAAATTCAATGAGCACATAAAACAATTGAATAATAAAAATAATTTTGTAGTTGACTCAAGAATAGGATTTTTGTTCATTAAAAATGCTGTTAATGTATTTCTTGATGCTGATTTAAACTTGAGAGCAAGAAGAATCTTCAAGGACAAAAGAAAGCTAGAAAAATTTAATACAACAAAAGATGTTAAAAATGAAATTGAGGAAAGATTAAAGTCAGAAAGAAGAAGATTTAGAAAATTATATAAAGTTGATTTTACAAGTAAGAAAAATTATGATTTATTTATAGACACAACAGGACTTAATGTTAAACTAATTTCAAATAAAATTTTGAATTATTTAAAGGAAAAAAATGAAATATGACACTTTAATTTTAGGTGGAGGGCCTGCTGGATATTCAGCAGCAATATATGCAGCCAGATACAATATGAAGTGCGCTGTGATTGCAAGAGAGCCTGGCGGAGTGATGAATGAAGCATATAAAGTTGAAAATTATCCCGGTTTTAAGTCCATAGTCGGCATTGAACTGATGGATAAAATAAGAGATCATGTCAAATATCTTGGCGTTGATGTAAAAGAGGAAGAAATAATAAAAGTGATTAAGGACAAAGGAATATTCAAAGTCAAGACAAACAAATCAGAATATGAGTCAAGAACGATTATAATTGTTTTAGGTGCTGAGCACAGAAAATTAAATGTTCCTGGTGAAAAAGAATTAGAGAAAAGAGGGATAAGCTATTGTTATACCTGCGATGGCGCATTCTACAAGAATAAAAAAGTGATAGTTGTTGGCGGCGGTGATGCAGCTTCCCAGGCTGTTTTATTATTGGCATCCTATAACAATGAAGTTAATTTGCTATATAGAAGTGTGATTAGAGCAGAGCCTTATTATCAGGAGCAATTCAAGAAATTAAAAAATGTCAAGCTGGTCAAGGGTGAAATCGCCAGGATTAACGGCAAGAATAAGGTAGAAAGCATTGTTTTAAAAGACGGCAAGGAAATCAAGATTGACGGCGTGTTTGTTGAAATAGGATCAGAACCTAATTTAAAATTGTTTAAAAATTTTAATCTGGAGCTTGAGAATGGGTATATCAAAGTTGATAAATATATGAGAACCAGCGTGGATGGAGTGTTTGCTGCAGGAGACATTACAAATATAGTTTTCAGGCAGGCAATCACTGCTGCCGGCGATGGAAGCATTGCTGCATGGAGCGTCTATAAATATTTAAAGAGGTGAACGACTTTCCAGGTTTCCCGCATTTAAATGCAGTACAGCTCAGGAACGGAAACTGGTTTAACGGTGGAGTTCGAAATGAGATCCAGTGGAACCCAGCCCCTATGGTCGTTCAATTTTCTGTTTAAATCTCTTCTTTATAAACTTTTTGAAAAGGTTTATTAATTCAAAAAAGTTATTGATGAAATGGTTTTTACCTACATAATTTTAAGTGTGGTATTTGTTAGCTTGATATCATTAATAGGAATATTACTTTTAAAAGTAAAGAATCTTGAAAAAATATTATTGTACCTTGTCAGTTTTTCCATCGGTGCATTGTTTGGAGACGCATTCATCCATTTAATACCTGAGGCATTTGAGGAAATAAAACCTGTTTATGCAGGAATTTATGTATTGTCTGGTTTGTTATTTTCATTCATGGTCGAGAAGTTCATTCACTGGAGGCATTGTCATGTTCAAACATCAAAGAAACATCCTCACCGGTTTGTTTATATGAATTTGATCGGAGACGGCGTTCATAATTTCATTGACGGCCTGATAATTGCCGGAAGCTATTTTGTAAGCATTCCAGTCGGGATGGCAACTACCATTGCAGTTGTTTTTCATGAAATTCCCCAGGAGATAGGTGATTTTGGCGTTATGCTGTACGGCGGACTGTCCAGAAGAAAAGCCTTGCTGTTTAATTTCTTAACCGCATTAACAGCCTTGTTGGGAGCATTAATCGGAGTGATTCTGAGCAGCGTCGATTTTGTCCTTAATTTCTTAATTCCTTTTGCCGCGGGAAATTTCATTTACATAGCGGGCACCGACCTGATTCCTGAGCTGCATAAAGATGGAGTTGGAAGAAAATCCTTCATTCAGATGTTTATCATGATACTGGGTATTCTTGTAATTTTCAGTCTGACATTTTTGGAATGAAAAAATAAAAATATTGTTTTTAGAATAAAAAAAATAAAAAAAGAGAATTAGAATTTATCTTTTTCTCTTTGCTTTTGCTTTTTTCTTTTTTGCCATTATAATTCACCTCTTCTTTTTATTATTAGTTAATAATTTTATGTTATTTTAGTATTTAAATGTTTTTATTTGTTTAATTCATCGACGAGAAAATTACTACAACATCTTCAATTCTTTTGTTACTTTGTCAATCTTTTCTTCCTTGTCAGGACCTATCGCAAGACATGTTATTGTTGGAACTTTGAAGAAAGTCTTTGCTGCATCCTTTATCAATGCATTTGTCAGGTTATTTTTCTTTGCTAATTCATAATAATGCAGCAATTCCCTCTCATCTTTCACTTTTAGAATAACTTTTTTTGTGCCTTTTTTCTTCCATTCATTTAATTTGTTTGATTTCAAAGCAGCTTCCAAAGATGCGTGTGCCACCTGCGAGGATAATTTTCCCTTGTCCATCTTCAAATCCTGCCTGACGAGAATTACCTGTTTCACAATTTTACATTGTTTTGCTTGTTTATAAATTTTAGGAAATTTTATATAATCCCAAATTAATCTCTTAATATGGATGAGAGGTGGTTTCTAGGGATATTATTATTTGCTGTAATTGTAATCTATGTCGATGGAGCTGCATGCGGAAATGCTGAGCTTGAAACTGGAGAAACATGTGACTTAAACAAATTAGGCGGAGAAAACTGCACCAACTTCAATTATACAGGAGGATTCTTGTCATGTTTGGATGACTGTTCTGGTTATGATTTCAACACTTGTGAGGGGGAGGAAGTATGCGGCAATGGAGTAATAGGAAACAGTGAATTGTGCGAGCCAGATAATCTGAGAGGAAGAATATGTACTGATGAAGGTTATGAAGGAGGAACATTGAAATGCAGGTCTGATTGTTTAAAATATGATTATAGCGGATGCACAGGAAATAAAAGCATCTGTGGCGATGGTGTTATTAGCGGGGTTGAGGAATGTGAGGGCACTAAACTAAATAACAAGGCATGCACTGATTTTGGATTCACTGATGGAGTTTTAAGCTGTGATCAATGCAGGTTCAACAAAGGGTTATGCGTTAATGAAACCGTTGAAGGAAATGTCACTGAAGAATTTGGTCGGGATATGAATGAAACCATTAATGAAACCGGTTCTGATACTGACGAGGAATTACCCTCTGGGGTTAAGGGTGCTGCCGGCGATGTAAACCAATTTAATTTTGGATTGAACCTAAAATATTGGCTGATTATCTTGGGCGGAATCTTATTGATTGGAATTGCATTGATGTATATCTTTTTGTTCAGGGCTGAAAAGTAATATTTATATATTTATCAGTATTATAAGCAATCATGAGAAATAAGACATGGGATTGGCTGGCATGGGTAGCATTTATTATACTACTTGTATATTTCTTTTTGAAAATCATCGGGGTTTTTAACAGCCCGATTTTAGCTGATATGATTGCTTTTGTTTCTGCCGGTTATTTTGTCGGAAGATATGCCATGAAGATTGATACAATCTTTAGAGATGTCGAATATCTAAAAAAAGATGTAAGACACCTTAATGACAGGGTTTTCAGGGAGAAATAAGATTCTTCACTTTTCCAAAATCATATATTTTATCCTCGACTATAAACACCTCAAAATCCTTGATGTCTTTTAGAAATGGGCTTTGAAGCCTTTGCTTTAAAATGTCTGTTCCTATGGTCAATAAATTAAATGAGGGCTGAACAATCAACAGTTTATTATTGTATTTTCCCTTGAGAAAGCACTTGAACTTTTCAAATCTCTTATTTTTTTCCAGAGTTACTGAAGGATGCTCATGCCCTATGATTATTGTTTTTGCCTTCGGAAAGCCATTGCCTTCGGGAATGAAATCCCCATGAGATATGTAAATGCCATTAATGCTGTAATGTGATTGTGTTTTTAGATTTACTTTTTCTGCAATTGCATCAAGGATTTTGTCATGGTTGCCTTTTATCAGGATTACTCTGAATTTCTTCAGTAAAAATTTTAGAAAATTTATTGAATCATTGTACTCCTGCTTTAGTATAGAGCCGAACTGGTGCTTTAGGTCACCATTTATAATTATAACTTCTGGATTTGTTTTCTTTAAGATTTTATTTATTCTTTCCAGGGTGTCTTTGTACTGGTGCCTCGGAATAAGATAACCCTGCTCTATCAGTGAATCTTCATAACCAAAATGAATGTCTGATATGATTAATATTTTTTCTTTCTTCAGATACAAAGATAAATCTACAATTTCAATTTCATTTGCCAGTTTCATTTTAAACTTATCTTAGCCAGCACCAAATTATGCATGTTCCTAAGAAATTTAACCCTATCCTCCATCCTAAGCATGTCTGTCCTTCCCTGCAGTGCTATGTTGAATGCAAACGGCGACGGTATTTGTGTGTAAATCTCCTTTATCTCAATCTCTTTTTTCTCTATTTTTTCAAGAATCAACTTCAAATTGTTTATGTCCATGTTGTCCTCAAGGACTTCACGCCTTGCTTCCTTTAATATCGGGAAATCTTCAGAAATCCTCTTTACTGCATTTATCAACAGCATGGAGCTTATCTGCTGCCTTCCCACCCTTTTATTCTTTCCCTTGTAGCTTCTAAGGATCATCAATGACCTTACTGCACAATGCCTGAATTTTCTCTTTAGTATTTCTGAGCTGTTAATTGCCAAGTCCAGTATCTTTCTCAAATCTTTTGAGTTAATCAGATTGAATGCCTGAACTGCCTGCACCTTCTTTCCCGAGATGTAAAAGCCATTGTCGTTGATTCCTATTTCAACGTCCTTGTGCTGCAATCTGTAAATTGCATATGCCATTGCCCTTGACAGGCAGTCATTGATCCTTCTCCCAAACAAAGAGTGGAATATAACCTTATTGTCATCTTCTGAAGAATAATGTTCAATAATTATCTTTTTGTTCGTCGGAATCTCTTTTATGAACAAATACTGCTCATTAAAATAACTGCAGATTGCTTCTGCGCCATACTCGTCTATGTACAAGTATTCATTGATGAAGTCAAGAATTTCTTTTTTTGGCTTGCTCATTTTTTGTGACATCAAATGCCTGAATTTCCCTATTTCCAGGGCAAGATCAAATGACAATGGTAGCATTTCAGAAAACCATGATGGGACTGTCGGCGGCCTGTCTGCTGAAGATGAGACTTGTGCAGTCTGGCCCCTCGAATACCTGAAGGTGTATGTGCTTCCTCCGAGGACAAAAACATCACCAGGCTTTAACCTTTCCAGGAATGCTTCATCTATAGTCCCTATCACCTGGTTTGCTATCTTCACTTTTATCATCGATTCTTCGGGTATTGTTCCGGAATTAGTCATGTAAATCACCCTTGCCATCTTTCCCCTTTTTCCTATCATATTTGTTTCCTTGTCGTGCCATATCTTTGCATAAACGTGCCTGTCTTCCAGTGAGGTATATTCTCCTGAAAGATAATCAAGAGTTTCATTGAATTCTTTTAACTCCAAATCCTTATAGATGTATGATCTTTTTATGAGGCTGAATAAATCTTTTGTGTTAAACCTGCTTATTATCGAGATTGCATATATCTGCTGAGCCATGACGTCCAAAGGTTTTTTTGGGATGTGTATCCTGTCTATCTTTCTTTCAATGACATTTTTAAGCAAAACTGAATTCTCAACCAAATCGTCCCTGTCAAGAGTTATTATCCTTCCCTTTATTGTATCGTGCAGTTTATGGCCCGCCCTTCCTATCCTCTGAAGGGCACGGGAGATTGATTTTGGAGAGCCTAATAATATAACCAAGTCAATGTAACCTATATCAATACCCAATTCAAGGGAGGTTGAGCAGACAATACAATTCAATTCACCGTTTCTCATTCTCTTTTCTGTGTTCAGCCTATGCTCCTTGTCCAATGAGCCATGATGGGCTGCTATGTTCTCATTATATAACTTCGGGAATTTTTCCTTGAGATTATGGACGACCCTTTCTGTTGCTGACCTTGTATTGGTGAAGATTAAAGTTGTCTTGTGATCCTGAATTAATTTGTTTAATAAATTGTAAGTTTCCCTGCTTGTTTCCTCGTAAGTTGTATTAATCAAATCCTTTACTGGAGAAAGAACTTTCAAGTCCATTTTTTTATTGAATGAAATGTCTGCTATCCTGCAAGGGCGATTATTTCCCACGAGAAATCTTGCTATTTCCTCCAACGGAGAAATTGTTGCTGACAAGCCAATCCTTGTTAGTTCCTCCTTTCCTTTTAAGTGCTGAAGTATCTCTAAAGATAAGGACAAGTGAGAACCCCTTTTATTCTCAGCCAATGCATGAATCTCGTCTACGATGAGGTATTTTGCATCCTTGATCAAGTCTTTGAACTTAATTGATGTTAGCATTATTGATAATGATTCTGGTGTTGTTACGATAATATGAGGAGGCTTCTTCAACATGCTTTGTTTCTTTGATACTGAAGTGTCTCCTGTCCTTACTGCAACCCTTATGTAAAATTTTTTATCTGCTATCTCCTCTATTTCCTTCAATGGCTGCTTTAAGTTAAATTCAATATCATTGCTTAATGCCTTTAAAGGAGAGATATAAACAGCATAAACCTTGTCTTCAAGAATATTATTTTCAGACAGGATTATCAGTTCATTCAGGATTGAGAGGAATGCTGTCAAAGTCTTGCCAGAGCCTGTCGGAGAAGAAATCAAAATATTCTTCTGGTTGTGGATGTTCAGTATTGAATATTTCTGAGGCTCTGAGAATTTATTGAATTTCTTGATGAACCACTCTTTAATGCAAGGATGAAATATCTTCAGGATGTCTTCTTCTCTGTCAGGCTTTTCAAGGAGAGTTATCATTTTTTAATGTCTTAAATTAGTTTTATAAACCTTCTTTTTTTAATGTTTTCATGGATAATTTGGATAAGTTCAAAAAGAACATCCTTAAGGAGTCAGAAGAACCTGAAGGTCTGGAAAAGATCAAAGGTCTGGATTTTAATAATGAGATTACTCTGAAGAGTTTACTTGATTCTTACAGGACCACCGGACATTCTGCAAGCGAATTGATTAGAGCCATGGATATAATTAAGGAAATGAGGAGGGAGAAATGCACTATTTTTTTAGGGTATACCTCAAGCATGGTAAGCTCTGGTTTAAGAGATATCTTTAGGTATTTAGTTCAGCATAAGATGGTCGATGTTGTTGTTACGACTGCTGGAGGCGTTGAAGAGGATATAATAAAATGCATAGGCCCGTTTTTACTGGGTGATTTCAAACTTTCTGGAAAACAATTAAGAGAAAAAGGAATAAATCGCATTGGAAATATTTTGGTTCCTAATGAGAGATACATAAAATTTGAGGATTTTTTATTGCCTATACTTGACAAGTTCAAGGAGCCTGTTAGCCCTTCTGAGTTTGTTCATAGGTTAGGCAAAGAAATTAATAATGAAGAATCAATTTATTATTGGGCTAATAAAAATAAAATCCCTGTTTTTTGCCCTGCCTTAACTGACGGAAGCATCGGAGACATGATTTATGCCTATTTATTCAAGAATCCTGATTTTAAGATTGATATCGCAAATGATGTCAAAGAAATAAATGAAATAGCAATGATCTCTAAGAAAACAGGAGTTATTATTCTGGGCTCTGGAGTTGTTAAGCATCATATAGTCAATGCTAACTTAATGAGAGGAGGAACTGATTATTCTGTTTACATCAATACTGCGCAGGAGTTTGATGGCAGTGATGCTGGCGCTTTGCCTGATGAGGCTGTTTCATGGGGAAAAATAAAAAGCGGGGCGAAGTCAATCAAGATATTCGGAGATGCAACAATCTTGTTTCCTTTGATAGTTGCTGAATGCTTTAAGGAATAATTTTATAAACTAATTTAGCATATAATTCTGTCTGCAATACTGAGAATGAAAGTAAAAAAAATCCACGGAAAGGGCAATCATCTTATCGTTGATGCTGTAGATGTAAATTCTAAAATACTTGATGATAAAAGATTTATTAAGAATTTTTTAAAGGAATTGCCAAAAGTTGTTGAGATGCACACTCTGACAAGGCCTAAAGTCATAAGAGCCACACCAAAGGAATATGACACCGGAGGGATTACAGGCTTTGTTATCCTAAGCGAAAGCAATATTTCAATACATACTTATCCGCAGGAAGGAAAGTTTTATCTGGATTTGTTCTCATGCATGGAATTTAATGTCGATAAAGCTATGAGCTACATCAAAGAAAAATTTCAATTGAAAAATTTCAAGAAAAGCTTGCTGAAAAGAGGAAATTATTGAATGTTTTTTATTTTCTCCAGAATCTCGTCCTTTTTTTTCCTGTTGGTGTAAGTCTGCCCGAATTTTACAACAATTGGATTAAGGCTGCTCCAATGCTCCTTTGGGAATAACTTCTTCAAGTCCTGCTCTATTATTTCCGGCTTGCTGCTTTTTGTCCATTTAAGCTTTTGCGAGACGTATGCAATGTGTGTATCTATGCCGATTGCATCATCACCCATTTCAGACAAGAACACATTTGCTGTCTTTCTTCCTACTCCAGGGAGCTTTACAAGTTCATTGAAGTCAAGGGGAACTTTCCCTTTATATTCTTTCAATAGTATTTTAGCACAATTAATAATATTCCTTGATTTTGTCCTGTAATAATTGATTTTTCTTATTATTTTTTCTATGTCATTTATTTTTGCCTTTGATAATTTTTCTATTGTGCTGTACTTTTTAAATAAATCATTCGCTATTGATATTGTAGTTGAATCTTTAGTCCTTGCTGACAGAGCAGTTGCTATCAATGTTTGCCATGGCTTCTTCCATTCTTCTGCTGCTAATCTTCTTTCAGAACTGTGTTTTTTTAATAATCTCAGTTGATTAAGGTGCTTCATTTGAATATCTCTCCAGTCTCCTGAGACCAGAACAGCAAGTCAAGATGATCCATCGGAATGTTTATCTTCCTGCTGAAATCAAGAAATTTATCCTCTATCTCGCAGTATTTCTTTGGTGTCAATGAATCAGGAATTTCTTTTATTATTTTATACTTCTTTAAATTCTTCAAGATATGCCTGTCCAGTATTGCAACATCCTTATGTCCTATATTCCTCAGGAAATGAGATGCCTCCTTATAACCATAACCTTTTACATTGTTTACAAGAAACTCACGAAGCTGCTTTGGATACTGCGCTTGTTTTATATTTTTTAAAACCAAGGAATAATTATTTTTTAACTCCAATAAATATCTTGACTTGTTCTTGTAGAATCTTATCGGCTTTATATAACTTTGAGGATTAACATCATTATTCTTGAAATCTGCTTTCTTTAGTTTTTTGATGCATTCCCATGCCGTCTTTGCTGATGACTGCGGCGTCAATATGCAGAAACATAACTCATAAAAATAATCCTTGTTATTCTCAAACTCTTTCAGTCTATCCAAAATCTCCTCTTTTTTATTCTTGTAATCCTCCTTAAGAATTTTCATCGGTTTGAATTAAAAAAGTGCCATTTATATAATTTTTTATTGTCAGTTGTAACTTATGAATGTTAATTTTACAATAAGACAGATTGATGATTTGAAAGATTTAAGATTATTGAGAGCATGGCTTCATACTCAAAATTTAAATTATCCTTTTTATGATGATTGGATTGATTCCACCTGTATACCTGAAATAGAGAAAAATTATAAAACTGCAATCATTGCTTTGAATGATGGGAAGATTGTAGGAGATTTTATATGGCAGTCCCATAAAGAACTGCCAAGAACAATTGAAGGAAAGAATATGAGAATTCATCCTGATGTCAGGGAGAGAGGTTTAGCTTACTTTTTATTTAAGCAATGCGAGGCTGAAAGTAAAGGACATTTTGATATTATGATGGTTGATATTCCAGAGGATCAACAGAATGTTAAGTTATTCCTTTTTAGATATGGCTTTAGAATTTTATATCATGCTCCTTTGTATTCAAATAATAGGTTAGAAACGGTCATGGTTAAAGAATTAAGAAAGATTGCATGATTTCATTTCAAGTGCAGCTCTACTGTATCTTCATCGTTTAAAACATGATCAAGCCCAGCCCTTACTCCCTGATGCTTCACTGATGAGCCCCATACTCTTGCGAATTTAAATTTCTTTATAAAATCCTTGTGGACTTCTGAGGCAATGTCTTTTAATTTAGAACCTTTTTTTAATGCCACTGGAGGATAATCCCGCTTTTTCCCCGGCTGTTTTGTATAAACTTTTATTAAGTCAAGATTTTTCCATATATCATCCTTTAACTCATTGATATCTCCATCATGATACAATATGAATTTTTTATCAATGTCATTATCCCTAAGCTCGTTCTTTATCAAGGTCAGGTCTGATTTTTCCTTTAATGTTATTATCAGCAGGTCTGACTCCCTTATCAGGCTTAGGAAGAACAAACCATGCTTTGCTTCATTGTAATTTTTTGTTATTGCAGGTATCTCTAATATCTGCAGTTTTATCCCCATGTAATCAAGTATTCCTATCTCATGAAGTTTAGTTGTAAACTCTATTTCAGAGATTACCGGCTTTGCATTAGTTAACTTGGACAGTAAAGTTGATTTTCCTGAATTAGTCAGACCTATTATTGATATTCTTGCTGCCCCTTCCTTTTTTATCGAGAGAAATGAAGAGCCTTTCTTTGTTTTCTTTTCCTTTGACAATAATTCCTTGTATTTCTTTATCCTTTCCTTGATGCTTTTCCTCAGCTTTTCAGCTCCTTTATGGCCTGGCGCTTTGGCAAGCATTTCCTGAAGCGCCTTGAATTTTTCAGAAATAGTATGGGCCTCATGAAACTTCTTTTCTGCATTTTCATACTCATAAGTTGCATTTATTGGCATGTAATTAATTATTCAGGATTATATTTAAACATAACTCTTATAAACAAAAAATTCTTTTTATTATTGATGAAGACTATCTTGCCAACCTTAAAGGAAAGGAACAGGTATCTTGTTTATGAGGTGAAAGAAAACGGCAAATGCACCTTAAATGAGATAAGGCAGGAGATGAAGAGAGCAATGCTGCAATTCTTGGGGGAGTTTGAATATGCAAAAGCAAATGTTTTAATATTAGATGATTTTAAAAAGAACAGAGGCATCATAAAAGTGGGGCATAAACATGTTGACAAAGTAAAGGTTGCCTTGATGTTCATAAAGAAATTTATTGTTGAGACTAAAGGAGTTTCAGGCACTTTGAAAAAAGCAAGAATCAAATTTATCGGAGGTTAAAAAATGGAACAAATGCAACATCAGATGATGGGTTATGATAGAACTTCTATTATGTTTAGTCCTGACGGAAGGCTATTGCAGGTGGAGTATGCAAAGAAAACTGTCAAGCAGGGGACCACTGCAATGGGAATTGTATGCAAGGATGGAGTTTTGCTTATCGCTGATAAGAGAATTAGTGAGCCATTAATAATATCAAATTCAATAGAAAAAATAAGCCCAATAGATGATCATATAGGAGCAACTGCTTCAGGAATTGTAAGCGATGGGAGAGTCTTGATTGACATCGGAAGAGTTATGGCACAAAAGCACAGGGTCACTTATGACAGCCCAATTGACACTTTAAGCCTTGTAAAAAACATATGCGATATAAAGCAGTATTACACTCAGGTTGGCGGAGCAAGGCCTTTTGGCGTTTCTTTGCTGATAGCAGGGGTTAATGACGACAATGACTTGTTTGTAACTGACCCTACAGGGATATTCTTCCAGTACAAGGCAACTGCCATCGGAGACAAGGATGACGAGATTAAAGAAATGCTTAACAAGGAGTACAGGGAAGGCTTTAACCTGAATGATGGATTAAGATTGGCATTGAAGATTCTAAGGAAAGTCCAGGGAAAGAATTTTGACATGAAAAGGATAGATGCAGCCGTCATAAAGAAAGACGAGAAAAAATTCACGAAATTAAGCGCTAATGACCTTGGAAAGATAAAGTAAACTGTCAGGTTGTAGACATTCATTGATAATATTTTTATAATAAGATAGAAAAGTTTATATAATAGTTCTTATACATCATTTATATGAATAAATCTATAGAATTAGTTAAGAAATTGGAGGGGGTACAGACAGTTGAAACTATATCAAAAGAACTTAACGTAAAAAGATCAACAGCAATAAATATAGCCCATAAATTAAGGAAAGAAGGGTATTTAGAGAATTGGATGGGAAGAAGAAAGAGGCTTTATAAGATAACTCCTAAAAAAAATATAAGAATTGGAAATCCTGGTTTTTATGAAATACTTGACAAATATTCAAGAATAAAATTAATTGTTCCGTATGAGCACAGGGTTATAGGTAAAAGACTAACAGTAGAGGAAGCATTAATAAGAGCTGTAAAAACAAAGAATATCAGAATAATTATTGTAAGTTTAGAATTATTTAATCACATAGAAAATTGGAGGCTGTTATCTAAATTAGCAGAAGAGGAAAAATTAGAAAGATTTGTGGGAGCATTGTATGATGCTGCAAGAACAATAATAAAAGTAAGAAGAATGGACAAAAGAGTTAGGAATAAATTGTTGAAAGGAAAGGTAAAAAGAAAACATCTTCTACTAAGCGTAAAAAGTAAGGATCTAAAAGAAATAGAAAAAAGATGGAATATTTATCTGCCTATTAATAAAGCTGATTTGATGATGTATAAAGAATGGTAAACTTAGAAAATCAGCAAAGATTATTCGAGGATATAGGCAAAAGATTAAAGAAAAGAACAGAATGTTTTGTGATTGGCGGTTCTGCAATGCTGTATTATGGTGCGAAAGCTGTAACAAAAGATATTGATGTGGTTTTTGATGACAAGGAGTGTTTTGATAATTTTTTAAAAATATTGAAGGAAATTGAATTTAAGGTTAAGGATCCTGAAGCATTGTATTTTGGCAAGGAAAATAAGCCTGCATTGATGGAGAGAGGATCAGAAAGAGTAGATATTTTCTATAAAGAGATAATTACCTTTAAACTAAGCGAATCCATGGTTGGCAGAATAAAAATGGTTTATGAATACAATAATTTAATTGCGAATGTTGTATCCCCAGAGGATATAATTTTGCTGAAATCTGCAACTGAAAGAGCTGGAGACAGAGCTGATGCTTTGGAATTGATAAAAAGATTTAATGTAAATTGGAGTATAATAACAAAAGAAGCTATTAATCAGACTGAACTGGACAAGCCCTTGTTTGTTGTATTCTTGTATGAATTCCTGCTTGAGCTGAAGGAAGATTTCAAGGCGGATATTCCTGATGAAGTTTTAAAATCTCTCTTGAAAATGAGCGAGAAAGAAATGGTAAAGAGACTGAAGAAGAAAGGCGGTTTTGTCAAATGACAATGTTTATAAAATTTGATTTAGTTGAGATGATATGGTAAGCATAGATGATGCGGTAGTGGCAAAACTCAAGATAGGAGCTAATGTATTTGAAATCCTTGTAGACTGCGAGAAAGCACTGGAATTGAGAAAAGGAAAGGACATTGATCTGGATGATATTCTTGCTACCAATGATATATTTAAGGATTTAAAGAAAGGAGAGCATGCTTCTGACTTATTAAAATTCTTCAAGACAGAAAATAAGAGAGAAATTGCAAGGAAGATAATAATGGAAGGAGAGGTTCAGTTAACTTCTGAATACAAGAATAAATTAAGGGATGAAAAGAGGAAACAAATCATAAATAACATACACAGGAATGCTGTTGATCCCAATACAGGATTTCCTCATCCTCCACGAAGGATTGAAAGCGCCTTGGAAGAGGCTAAGATAAATATTGATGAGTTCAAGCCCGTTGAAGAGCAGTTGAAGAGCATATTGCCCAAGCTAAGAGTTTTATTACCCTTGAAATATGAAATAAGGGAGATAGCAGTAAAGATTCCTTCTGCCTATGCCGGAAAATGCTATACCATACTAAAGCAATATGGCAATCTATTGAAAGAT
>Ga0209541_10009930_pt1 | contig 15301 bp, 16 predicted proteins | sample RifCSPlowO2_01_FD_184027 | JGI IMG/M metagenome (GOLD analysis project Ga0209541, IMG submission 184027) | Groundwater microbial communities from Rifle, Colorado - Rifle CSP2_plank lowO2_0.1 (SPAdes) (version 2) | ecosystem: Environmental > Aquatic > Deep subsurface > Groundwater | place...
CACCCCTTCGTTCGTATTCAGGTGTGTTTGCATTTGTGCGTGGATCTCTAGACAGTGTCGTGCCAAAAGATTCCCAAGACAAAATTATCGACAGTGCGCGATCATCTCGTATACATATTACATACACGATAATTGGTGCACAGCACGATCTTACCCCGATGAGAGATAGAATGACTCCGCATCGAAGAGCATTGCTCGCCTCGGTGCTACATCATGTGATATCGCTTGCATGAAGCGGAAAAATCAGAAATTGTAAAGAAAGTTTTGCGAGGTGTCCGCCGTAGCGTTCAGAGAGTCGGGCGGAGTGGGTTTATTCACTTGCTTTCTTTCGGAATTATGCACAAAACTTTCAACTTGATCCAACCCAATCTGGTACAGGAATAAATGTAATACTTTCCCATCCATCAATTTCTTCTTCAGAGACACTGTAATATGCCTGATAGGCGGTTTCTACACTGCCGTGCATTGATTTATTCCAGTCAAGAGACAGCTTTCCTGCGACTTTTTTCAACTTTTCTTTGTTTGCCCAGGGTCATGTTTTTAAAACCACGGTTTTATTTTATCCCAAAATAACATTCTAAACCCAAAAAGCTCCAGACCAACAAAAATCAGCCACGAGCCTGGCGTAAAAGGCGTAACCAGAGCCAGCAAACCAATAACGATTACAAGAATGCCGATTATTTTTTTGATCCTGATTTTTATATTCATATTGCCATTTTCCTCCGGAAAAGGAATTTTCTTATTTCCTCAACAAGAACAATAGAAGCGGCAATCGGAATAATAACGAGCCACTCCGAGAGCTCAAGCGGCGTGGTGCGTAAAAACTTCTGCATAAGCGGGTTATAAATTACCAAAAGTTGCAATAAAATAATGATAAGTGTTGCGCCCACCAAGAATTTATTGGAAAAAGGATTCATCTGGAAAATGGATTTTGATTCATGCCGACAATTCCAAGCATTGAACCATTGAAATACCGCAAGCGTGGTGAGTGAAATTGTCCAAGCCTTGGCAAGATCATTTTCAAAATATCCTTTGAAAAGAAACAGTGTTCCGATCATCATGGGTATAGCCATGACAAAAATTCTCTGCGCCATAAGTTTGTCGACCAGGTATTTTTTAGGCCGCTCGAAGTTGCCGCGCAACAATCCTTCTTCTTTTGGCTCCATGGCCAGCGCCACATCAAGGAAACCGTCGGTGACAAAATTCAACCAAATAATTTGCGCCGGCAAGAGAGGGAGAGGGTAACCTAAAAGAAGCGCGCCAGTGATTGTCAATGCTTCTCCCCAGCTTGTGGAGAAAAGATAGAGGATCACTTTTTTGATTGTTTTATAAATGCTCCTTCCTTCTTCCACGGCTGATACGATACTCCCGAAATTATCATCCAGAAGCACGATATCCGAGGCCTCTTTTGCCACCTCGGTGCCAATACGCCCCATGGCCACGCCAAGGTCTGCGGCGACAAGCGAGGGGGCGTCATTGACGCCGTCTCCGGTCATGGCAACAATTTCCCCGTGCGCCTTGTATGCTTTTATAATTCTTAATTTGTGTTCCGGCGTTACTCGCGCAAATACCGAAGTTTCGGCCAATTTTAGGGAAAGCTCGGCATCGGAAAAAGCGTCAATATCTTGCCCCGTAAGAATGGTATCCCCGTCTTGATAAATGCCGGCTTCTTTGGCGATTACTTGCGCCGTAACTTTATGATCCCCCGTGATCATCACCACTCGGATGCCGGCAGAGACCGCTTTTTGCATAGCTTCCGCCACTTCTGGTCGCAGCGCGTCTTTCATGCCCCAAAATCCCACAAAGGTAAGTGATTTTATCTCTTCGGGCGCGAGTATTTCCGGCGCGTCGCTGGTTTCAGCTAACGCGACAACCCTCAACCCCTCCCGCGACATAGAAAGAAAAACAGATTCTAATTCTTGCTTCTCTTCTTTTGATATATGATGACTTTTACCGCTATGCCATACCTTCTGCGAAAGACCGAGAATTATCTCCGGCGCGCCGACAACGGCTAAAAACTTTTTGCCGTCAACTTGGTGAATTGTCGCGTGATATTTAAGTTTATAATCAAACGGAATTTCGCTAACAAGCGACGATTCTTGCTCCAAATCATCTTTGTGAAAGCCGAGTTTACTGGAAAGCACCAACATCGCCGCTTCGGTCGGGTCGCCGGCAACGCGCCAAATTTTTTCTTCTTCTGAAAAAAGCACGCGGGCATTGGCGCAAAAAGCCCCAATTTTTCCCGCGAAAAGAAGCTCTGGGTGATTAACAGAATCAATCACATTTCCGTTTAATTGGATTTCTCCTATCGGTTCATAGCCGACGCCCTCAACTTCAAAAAATTTTCCGTCTACATATACTTTCTGAATTACCATTTCATTTTTGGTAATGGTGCCTGTTTTATCAACCGCGATAATGCGGGTTTGTCCCAATGCTTCCACGGCCTGAAGTTTTTTTACCAAGGCATTACGCTTTGACATCCTCCATACTCCCGTTGCTAAAACGAGCGTCATCACAATTGGAAGCCCTTCGGGAATAATTGAGACCGAAAGCGAAACCACCGTCGTGAACATTTCTTTTACCGATTTCCCTGAAACAATGCCAAGTAAAAACAACGAAGTGCTGATACTTGCGGCAGTGATAATAATCAGCCGTGAAAGATAACGGATGTTCGTCTTGAGAGGAATTTCGGTATCAATTGCCGCGATCTCCCTTGAAATTTTTCCAATTACCGTCTCAATGCCCGTTGCTACCACAATTGCTTTGCCGTTTCCCGCAAGAATATGCGTGCCCTTGAAAACCATGTTTTTCTGCTCCGCAGTTGGCAGGTCACCCTTTCTGAGAGTGTCGGCAATTTTATGTACCGGCTCCGATTCGCCAGTAAGAGCCGCCTCGTCAATTTTGAGATTTGTAGCCGCGATGATTCGGGCGTCCGCCGGCACCTTCTCGCCTTCATGCAAAATAATAATATCACCAGGCGATACTTCGTTGTCGGAGATAATGAGCTCTTTGCCTTCGCGGAGCACGGTCGTTTTCGTCTCCACGAATTTCTTGAGCGCCCGAAGCGTATTTTGCGCTTTGCCTTCTTGGATCGTCCCAACAACGGCGTTGAAGAGAAGCACGGCAAGAATGATTGATCCGTCTATGGTTTCTCCCATCGCAAAAACAACCATGCTTGCCGCAAGAAGAATGTAAATCAGCGGACTTTGAAATTGGCGCAGAAAAATAACGTGGGTGCCGTCCACTTTCCCTTCGGGAAGATAATTTAGGCCGTATTTCTTGAGGCGTCCCTTTGCTTCTTCTGTCGTTAAGCCATGTTCACGCGAATGAAGTACCACAAGAATTTCGGGAATTACTTTGGTATGCCATCCCGCCTGCGCCGAGGCTTCGGCGGGCAGGGAAAGTTGCTGCGTCATAGGATTATTTAATCAAGTCATCAACGCTCACGCCTAACGCTTTGGCGATTTTAAATAGAGTTTCAATGGTCGGATTTGTATTTACTCCCGACTCAATTTCTTGGCGGAAGCCAATGCCGAGGGGCGAAGCCCCGAGGCAACTTCTTCGGCAAATCTGAAATGGTGGACCCAGGGAGAATCGAACTCCCGCCATCCGGATGCAAACCGGATGCACTACCACTATGCTATGGGCCCCTGGCGCTCTCACGGGGCTTGCCCTATAAACATTCCTCTGGTGCCTCCACTAGGAATCCCCGCCTTCGCTAAAGCTACGGACGGGCGAAGGAACCTAGGTCAATTGCTTAAAAGGCAACTTTGTTTTGCTTTATCCGGCAAAACCCGGAGATGACTACTATCGATCAAACCCTTACTGCTCCCACTAGGAATCGAACCTAGGTCAATTGCTTAAAAGGCAACTGCTCTACCATTGAGCTATGGGAGCAGTAAGGGTTTGATATTTTAAAAGAAGTCATCTCGCACAAACTGAAGACATTCAGCTTGTGCCCATTGAGCTATGAGAGCAAAGCAAACTTCTTTGCTTTGCTCTGGTGATTTAGCCAAGGCCCGTGCAAGCATGCACGTGCATTGGCGTTAAGAATCACCCTGGGGAGCGCCGTGGGAGGCGCGACCCTGCGAAGCATGAGATGTCTTGGAATACTATAAACTATTTATTAGCCAAAGTAAATTATCTGGTATGGCTCTTTGCCGCTTTGATAAGAGCTAGGAAAAGCGGGTGTGGATGGAGGGGTCGAGATTTTAACTCCGGGTGAGCTTGGGTACCCAAGAAAAACGGGTGTTTTTTTAATTCCATGATTTCAATCAGGTTTCTTTCGGGGTTGAGACCCGATACGATAAACCCGTTTTTCTCAAAAATCTCGCGGTAGTCATTGTTGACCTCATACCGATGCCGGTGACGCTCGGATACCATTGATTTTTTGTAGGCGCGTTCGGCTTTCGTGCCCGGTTTTAATTCGCAGGTATACGCTCCCAGACGCATCGAGCCGCCCATTTTCTTTTCTTGGATATACATCACCTGCTCGGGCAAGGTATGAATTACGGGGTTTTTCGCTTTGGCGTCATTCTCGGTTGTGTCGGCATTTTTAAGCCCACAGACATTTCGGGCAAATTCAATCACCGCCAACTGCAAGCCGTAACACAGGCCAAGATACGGAATGTTCTCTCGGCGGCAGTAACCAATTGCGCGCATTTTTCCTTTTACTCCGCGCGAGCCGAATCCGCCGGGGACGATAATGCCGTCATAGCGTTTTAGCTCACGAATAGCTCTTGAATTTTTTTCATAAGACTCGGCATCAAGCCAGGTAATCTCCGGTTTCCTGTTTTCTGCCCAGCAGGCATGCTTTACCGCTTCAATCACTGACAAATATGAATCGGAAAGAGTGAAAGCTCCCGTGCCGAAGTATTTGCCTACAATGCCGACGCGAACAGCAACAACTGCTTTTCGCGACTTTTTAACCATCGCCTCCCAATCTTTCATCTGGCGCCCATTCGGCTTTTTCTTAATCCCGAATTTTGACAGGATCCGATTTCCCAGCCCGTCATGCTCAAAGTTAATTGGGACGTCGTAAATTGATTTGACATCCGGGGCCGAGATCACATCTTTTTCTGATACGTTGCAAAAAACAGAAATCTTTCTTTTGCGCGGCTCATCCAGTGAGTGGGTTGAACGCGCCAGGATAATATCCGGCTGAATGCCCATCGCGTTCAATGTGCGCACTGCTTGTTGAGTCGGCTTGGTCTTCATCTCGCCGATAAACGAGGGGACCGGCAGATACGACACCAGAATGAAGAGGACTTGATCGGGACGCAGGAGACGCATCATTCGGGCGGCTTCAATAAAAACTGTATTTTGGTATTCCCCGACTGTCCCGCCGATTTCAACTAGCCCAAAATCTGCTTTGGCTTTTTTGGCTGCACTATCAATGCGGCGGATAACTTCTTCGGGTACATGCGGGATCAATTCAACCGTTTTGCCGCCGTAGCCAAGATTTCGCTCGCGGTTAATCACCGCCTGATAAATTGAGCCCGAGGTAATATAGTTGTCGCGGGGCAGATTGACATCAAGAAAGCGTTCATAGTTGCCTACATCCTGGTCGCATTCCATGCCGTCTTCGGTGACAAAGACCTCGCCGTGCTCTGTGGGGTTTAGAGTACCTGCATCCACATTCAAATACTGGTCCATTTTTATGGCGGTCACACGAAACCCGCGGGAGCCAAGAATGCGCCCAATTGAAGCGGTTGCCACGCCTTTCCCAATTCCAGACATTACGCCGCCCGCCACAAAAATAAATCGCGTCATGCTTTTACATTCTCTCTCTCAACAATGATCTTTATCTGACCAGCAATCTTATATGGAAATGCGACCGGCACATCATGCACGCCTAAAGTTTTTATGGGCTGGTCGAGCACTATATACTCCCTATCCAGCGTGACGCCTTTTGTTCTTAATGCGTCAATAATTTTGGATGCGCTGATTGAACCAAAAGCCCCGCCACCCTCGCCTAATTTTAATGTTAAGTGCAGCTCAATTCCGGCAATCCTTTCGGCAAGCGCGCAATATGTCTTCATTTCTTGCTCACGGGATGCCGCGCGAGACTCTGCTTCAGATTCACGCAGATGGAGCGCGTGCTTGGTCGCCTCTTTGGCAAGCCCTCGCCCTACCAGAAAGTTGCGCCCATACCCATCGGAGACGTTTTTCAACTCTCCACGCTTCCCGACTTTCGGAACATCTTGCAGTAATATGACCCTCATATCTCTCGCCAACTACCTTAGAATCTCCAGCGCTTTATCCAAAACAGGGTCCTTTTCGTCCAGCGCTTCTGTTGAAGTCGCCGATGCAGTCACGGTGATATCAGGATCCAGCCCATTGTCATTGATTGATTTGCCCGAGGGCGTGTACCACTTGGCGATGGTGATTTTTAAGGAAGCGTTTCGCGGCAGGTTTTCCAATTCCTGGACAGATCCTTTACCGAAAGTTTTTTCGCCGATCAGCTTTATACCTCGCTGGTCGCGCAGTGCTCCCGCCAGAATCTCCGATGCGGATGCCGAGCCCTTATTGACCAAAATAACAACGGGCGTCGTCTCCAGCGCCTTGTAGCCCTTGCTGCGATAGATTTCCTCACGCCCGTCAGACCAGCGCTCGCTCACAACCACATCACCCGCCGGCAAGAACCAGCTTGCGATGTCAACCGCCGACTCTAAATAGCCGCCGGGGTTATTGCGCAGATCCAAAACAAGTTTCTTTTTGCCCGAGCGCATAAATTCCGACACGGCTTTTCTGAAATCTGACGCCGCATTTTCAGAAAAATGCGCTAGCTGGATGACATAGATGCCGTTGGGTTTTTCCTCTGTTGTAATATTGGGCACGACAATCGTATCGCGCGTCACGCTAAATTCGCGCGTTTCGGTGTCGCCATCGCGGAAAATTGTCAATCTGACGATTGTCCCTTTTTCTCCGCGGATCATTTTTACCGCCTCTTCAACGCTCATGTCGGTTGTATCTCTGTCGCCAATTTTTAAAATCTTATCGCCGGCCTTAAGACCCACATGTTCCGCCGGCGAATTCTTAAGCGGCGCAACAACTGTAACGATTCCCTTTCGTAAACCAATCTCGGCGCCAATGCCCCCAAAGCTTCCTTTGATCTCTTGCTGAAAGGCCTTGGCGTCCTCGGGCGGGAAATAGACCGTATAGGGGTCGCCAATGGCTTTGACCATTCCCGCGATCGCTCCATCTACGAGTTTTTGCCGATCGATTTTTGATTTGTCAACGTATTGAGTTTCCAGCTTGGTCCAGACCGTCCAGAATGTCGAAAAATCCACCTCCGCGGGCTTGCTCGATTCCTGGTGCAAGACATTGACGACTTTCTCAACAGCCGGACGATTGATGTATCCAACAGCAATCCCCAGAAAAAATGACGCGCCGACGACGGCAAACGCCATACCAATCACAATATATTTTTTCAGATTCTCGAATGACATCTCGGCTATTTTCTCAAATTCAACTGCGGGCGTCAAATGCTTGATTCTCTGTGCGTATTGATCTAGCGCGCTCGTCTCATTGTGTCACACTACCAGCTGGCTGTCAGAAGCCGCCGTGTCACTTTCCACACATCGCCCGCGCCCATCACGATCGCAATATCATTTTTTCCTAGCTCTTTTCGCAGGATCTTTTGAGCCGCAGTGCGCGTTGGCGCATACGAGGATTTGATGTATGGCACTATACGTTTAGCAAGGGCTCTGGCGCTCTTCTCGGGATTGGCAAGGGACGCCTCCCGACCCTTCACACGATACGTTTCCAGAATAATTACGCGATCAGCATCGCAAAATGCGCGGGTAAAATCAGTGAAAAGCAGAGTAAGGCGTTGGGTCTGGTGCGGCTGAAAGAGCACGACAAGGCGCTTTTTGGGATACAGCTCGCGCGCGCCCGCAAGTGTTGCGCGAATTTCGGTGGGGTGATGCGCGTAGTCGTCGTAGATCTTCGCTCCTTTGAATATCCCCTTATATTCAAATCGGCGCCAGGTGCCGCGAAATGCCGTAAGCGCCTGACTCCGAATTTTTTCCGGAATCCCCAGCACATCCCCCAGGGTATCGCAGGCAACGGCGTTTGACAGATTATGACGCCCCGGAACTTTCAATAACTTTTTGATCTCCCGCGCGCGCGCAGTTTTTACCCCGTTAGAACGCCGTTGACTACTTGAGAGTGTGATGTCCCCATCAGCCAAGCGCGAAGCATCTGTGCTTACGGGGTTGATGCCGTACCAGCGTACTGTTGCCTTGACACGAATTTTAAGTGATCGAAGCTCGCGATCGTCTTGGTTGAGAATTAAGCAGCCCAAAGAGTCAATCTGCGAAAAGAATTTCAAAAAGGCCTTTTTAATATTGGAGAAAGTTTTATAGTAGTCCAGATGCTCGCGGTCTATGTTCGTTGCGATAGCGGCATATGGAAAATAATTTAAAAACGAGCGATGAAATTCATCGGCTTCAATAACGACCCATTCCGATTTTCCTTTGCGAAAGTTGGTCCCGCCGAACTCGCGCATCTTGGTTCCAATCACAACCGTTGGATCAAGGCCTGCCCGCATCATCATTAGTGACACCATGGCAGTGGTTGTTGACTTTCCGTGGGCACCGGAGATTGCAATCAGGCGATAAGGTTTTACCATATCCGCCAAGGCGTCAGCGTAGAGTTTTTCGGGGATACCCAATTTCTTTGCCGCGACACGTTCCGGATTGTCCGGCTTTATTGCGGCGCTATAAATAATAAGTTTTGCGTTCTTTGGAACCCAGCCGGCTTGATGCGCTCCGATGTGAACCTGTGCCCCTTTTTTCTTCAGCCAATCCGTGATAGCTGATGAAGCAGTATCAGAGCCGGAGACCCGCCAACCCTCGGCTAGATACCACTGGGCTAAGCCAGAGACGCCAATTCCGCCAATCCCTATAAAATAAATTTCTTCTCTCTTTTTATTATTCATCGCTGGATTCTGTTCGCTATATTGCTTAACATTTTGAGCGCAGAAATCATACCTACCAGAATATGCTAATATGGCCATATATCGCAATTCCTCTATGTTTCTAATTGAAGTTATCCCCTTCGCCCGGCTTCCGAGGGTGCTACCCGATACGTTCAGCTATTTTAGCGCGATTTCTCTTACTAGAGGCGCCGTGGTTGAAATTGAGGTGCGGCAGAGAAAACTTCTGGGGATCGTCCTCTCGGCAGAATCCGTGAAGGACGCCAAACAGGAACTGCGCACCGCCTCATTCATGTTGAAAAAGATCGGGCGCATTGTGTCGGAGAAACCCCTACTGAATGAGCGTGATTGGGAACTTCTGCGTTGGTTTTCAGGACATTATCTCACGACCCCCGCGACGGTGCTTCGCCTGCTGATGCCGACATTCGCCTTTTCACACCAGAACATACTCAACTGGCCAATCCGAAAAGAGATTGAGAAAAAAGATTCTTCTCAATTAGAACTGCTGATTGGCGAGGGCGCTGCAGCCCTCTATCAAAATCAGATTGAGAAAACATTCGCGCGGGGAGATCAAGCATTGATTATCACTCCCGATCTTGCAAAGGCCGAAATTATCCGCGAGTCCATAAGCCACAAGATCCCGGAACATGCCCTTTTCTCTGTAGAGAGCCGTGCTCCGGTTGCAGAATTGCGCCATGCCTGGCATTTTGCGCGAAACGGCGATCCTGCCGTCATCATTGGGGCGCGACTGCCGCTCTTTTTCCCATACCAGAAACTAGGACTCATCATTTTTGATGACGATAGCTCGCCGGCGCATAAATCGTGGGATCAGCACCCGCGTTATCACGCCCGGGACATCGCCGCAAAACTCCACGAACTGCACGGCGGAACATTCATAATCGTCGGAGCACCGCCATCCATTGATGCTTACGCTACGGCAAAAAATGATGCACGCGCCACCGTCGTCATCTTGCCTGCCGCGCGTCCGCCGCCGGTCTCACTTTTTGTCGAAATGGAAAATGAAATCCGTGAGGCGGGAGAGTTTGTGGCGCTCTCACAAGTTTTAAAAGACAAATTGCGCGCTGTGCTTTTAGATGCTGGCCGGGCTTTCTTATTTGTCAATCGGCGCGGATTTGCGCCCTTTGTTCTGTGCCAGAACTGCGGGGAGAGTTTTCGCTGTCACAGTTGCTCCGTGCCTTTAGTCTATCATGCCCAGGAAAGTTTGCGAGAGCCGACGCTGCTGTGCCACCATTGCGGCGCTAAGAATCCCGCCCCCGACACCTGCGACAAATGCGGCTCTCATCGCCTGAAGCCCTACGGCATCGGTATTGAGCGCATTGCCCGAGATATTAAAAAACTATTTCCGGGGATTGCGACAATTTTAATCTCCGCGGATAATGTTAAAAAGCCAGCCGACGCCAAGAAAATTGCCCATCGCCTGACGCAAAGCGCCCCCTATATTGTGATCGGCACCGAGCGGGCTCTCGCCGGTGTCAACTTGCCCCCGGTTGAACTCACCGCTATCATTAGCGTTGATACAACGCTCTCGCTTCCAGACTATGCCCAAGACGAGCGGCTCTATCGCATACTCTCGCTTACAAGGGGTCTGGCAACAAAGCATTTTATTTTTCAGAGTTATGCCAAAGAGCCGGATATTCTGCGAGATCTTTTTCACGGCACATTCGAACACTTCGCCGAAAAGGAGTTAAAGGAGCGGCGGAAATTCGGTTACCCTCCCTTCAGCGAGCTTCTAAAATTGACGGTGCGCGGCCATGTGCGGGAGAGAACCCTGCAAGATGTAAAAGAGCTCTATAAGAGTTTGGTATTTGCTTGCACCCGCCTGCCCGCAGGAGCGGCTGAGGTTACAAACCCCTATCCTGCTTACGTTGAGAAAGAGAAAGGAAGTTTTATCTTCCATATATTGATAAAGATCTTAGATCGGCCTCATGCGAAAGAATTAAAAGTTATTCTGAATCAATACATCGGGCCTGCGGTTGAGATTGACGTTGGGCCGCTGACGTTGCTGTAAGTTTTTATGATCCGGACCATACGCACCGAACCAGATCCCATTTTGCGTCAACGTTCTCCTGAAGTAACTGCAGGGCTTATTCAGTCCGCAGAGATCCAGTCAGCCATTTCCGATTTAAAGGAGACACTAGCCGCCTCTCGCGATGGTATTGGCATTGCAGCGCCCCAAATCGGAATTGCAAAACGTATCTTTATCGTCTCCGAAGAATCGAAATATATTGATCTGCCCCAAGATGAGAGACCCAAAAAAGAAAAGAACGACTGGGCGAAGTTTGTTTACATCAACCCGGTACTTTCTAGATTTTCACGAAAAAAAATTGACGGCGCCGAGGGTTGCCTCTCGGTGCCGGGCACTTTTGGCATTGTGGCGCGGCATGAGAAAATAAGCGTCATGGCGTATGATGAAGGGGGACGGCAATTTTCCCTCGGAGCATCCAAATTTTTTGCGCGCGTTTTACAGCATGAACTTGATCACTTAGACGGCATTCTTTTCATTGACCGCGCCAAGCGCTTAATTGAGCCGCCCGCGGATGATAGTCAAATTTAATGACTCACAAACTCTCTATCAACGCGCCCACACGGATCATTTTTTTTGGGACACCCGAATTTAGCGTCCCTATTTTAACGGAGCTGGCGAGTGAAAATAATCTGGAGCTTTTTCTCGTGACCGCGCCCCCGCGGCCATTTGGCCGGACGCAGACATTAACTCCCACGGCTGTTTCTATAGAGGGAGCGAAGCTTCATCTTTCTATACTTGAACCGGAAAATCCCGCGGCCGATGAGTTTATTGAAAAAATTAAAGAATTGAAGCCGGATCTTTTTGTCGTTGCCGCCTATGGAAAAATTTTGTCTCCGGTGCTGCTGGCAATCCCAAAATACGGCGCGCTGAACATTCACCCGTCGCTCTTGCCAAAACTTCGCGGCCCCTCCCCTATTGAGGGAGCAATTCTTGCCGGTCTTGATGAAACCGGCGTGACTATTATACTAATGGACGCGCTAATGGATCACGGGCCGATTGTGGCTCATGAAAAAATAAAAATCTTGCCCAGCGAGACGCGCCTGTCTTTATCACCTCGACTCGCAGATATAAGCTCTCGCTTACTTATGAAAACCCTCCCCCAATGGGTTGCGGGGAAGATTACGCCTACCGACCAGCAGCATGATTCTGCAACGTTCACTAAAATTTTGACTCGTGACGATGGGCGAATCCTCTGGAATCGCCCCGCCGTTGAGCTAGAGCGACAAGTCCGCGCTTACCTCGGCTGGCCTGATTCTTTCTTTATGTGGCAAAGGAACAGTTTGATGCTACGGTGTAAAGTTGAATCCGCGCATATTATTCTTGGTCCGATTGCGGAAAAGCCCATTGGGGCTGTTTGGCAAGGACCGGATGCGCCAATTGCGGTGCAGACGATTGATGGCTCGCTTTCTATCGACCGGCTCTGGCTTGAAGGAAAAACATCAGCCCCGAGCGCCGAATTTGTCAACGGCTACCCGGATATTATCGGCGCCATGCTTCTATAGGTTACAATAGCCGCATGGATAAAATCCTTCTCATTATTGGTTTAATCATCGCGGTTGCCATTGTGATCACCGGCGGCTTTGGAACGTGGAGTCAAAGTGGCCTGGGTGTGTTTAATTTTCTGGGAAATGGCGGCGGACCTCGCGCTTCTGGCCCGGGCGCCTCTTTTATTCAAGCGCCGGAAGGTACCTCGCAAATAAACTCATCCGGTTCGCTGAATGCAAATAACCCGCCCGCAAGTCCAGCCCCGCCTCCGGGATACTCGATTTATCAAACCAAAGTGCGTATCAGTACCGTTTCGCGTCCGTCGGCAGAAACGCAGAATTCAGAGAGTGAATACATCCTCTTGTACTATGCCGACTACCAATCAAAAAACCCGATTGTGGTCAGCGGATGGTCGCTTGAAAATACTCAAGGAAAACGTTACATGATTGGAAACGCCGCACGGATCCCCTTAGTTGACGCCAGCGAAACAACAGCCGCGCTTTTGCCTAGCACCCAGGCATACATCCATACCGGAGCAAGCCCTCTGGGAATTGGTTTTCGCGAAAATGCCTGTACAGGGTATCTCAACGAAAATAATCGGTTTATTCCATCCTTGTCCGGCGGATGCCCCTCAATTGATGTCTCAAAACTTGTCCAATATAACGACCGCTGTTTAAGTTTCTTACAGCAAAATGCCGGAAGCTGCCGCATGCCGGTGATCGCGGGAAATGCCACCGTCGGCATCGGAGATGACTGTAGCGACTTTATCGCCAAGAATTTAAACTATCGCGGCTGTGTGGATAACTTTCGCAGCGCCACGGATTTCTATCGCAATACCTGGCACTTTTATTTTAACCGCCCCGAAAAACTTTGGCGCAGTTTGCACGATGTGATTATTCTCCGAGACTCGCAAGGGTTGATAGTAGATACATACCAATACTGACTTTATCGCGCCACAATCAATGATTATCGGCAAGACTTTTCAAACTTGACGAGAAAGTTGAGATTTTGGTTTTGATGGTCATGAAAGCGAAGCTCCGTGTATCCCGTAAACCGAGGATCAAATAAGAAGTGCTGGCCAGCAGGAATGACGGGGTAATCCGGACCGGGATCTCGGGGTTCTTGGTGCGGGCTTAATCCAAGTTTTAGGTTATGACTGCTTTTATTCTGGATATTGATCGCGCACCCCAACCCGCGGCTGGCCTCAATGCTGATAACTTCCGGAGAAAAGCCGCCCTCTGTGTAGAGCACCTGATTTTCTACAACATCGTTGACATTCTCGTCGCTTTGCACTTTAACCGTCGGGCCGTTAGACGCCGGGATATTAGCTCCGCTCTCTATTTTTTCTGAACCAAACTGTCGCAGCAGAAGTGTCGTCGCAATTGCAAGAACCAGCAGAAATCCCACTGCAATCCATAATAGTTTTGTAGCCTGCCCCGTTACCATAGCTTTTCGATATAACCCTTATCTATTTCTTTAATTAATCTCATTACCCATACTTGATGGAGGTTCAAGATTTTCTCTGGTAATGGGGTAAAAATATCTTTCATCATCAATGGACTAGCGCCCCTGGTTTAATATCCTTTTCTAAATCAGGACTCAAAATCGCAATCGTTTCGCCGTCCGATGCCGCCAGCATCATTCCTTGGCTTTCAAACCCCATCAGCATCCGTGGCTCAAGATTGGCGACGACAGCGACATACCGGCCGAGAAGATTCTCCGGCTGATACTGTTTCCCTACTCCAGCGAGAATCTGGCGTTCCCCTATCTCGACTCCCAAATCCACGCGGAGTTTTAAAAGCTTATCTGATCCATTGACACGTTCGGCCGCGGTAATTTTTCCAACCCGCATTTCAGCCCTTTTAAACTCATCAATTGTGATCATAATACTCGCTTATCATTATGATGAATTTTAGCTAAAAAGAAAAGGGTTGCGAGATTTGGTCTCTTTTGATAGACTTTCTTCGAGCTATTCATATATGGAATCAGAGCCGAAAAAGTATGAAATCGCCTATTTGGTTTCGCCCCAAGTCCCCGAAGAGGACGTAGTGCGTATTGCGGGTATTGTGACCCGCGTGATTGAAGAATCAAAGGGCATGGTGCGGCATGTTAACGAGCCCAAAAAGCGGCTTCTATTTTATCCGATCCAAAAAGATCGCAAGGCCTATTTCGGCTACACGACATTTACCGCCGATGGATCAACCCCGGCTGAAATCACTAAGAAACTCAAATTTGAAAAAGAAATTCTACGCTCCCTCATCACAGAGGAAGTTATCGTACCCGCCCGCCATATCCCGCTCCGTGCCGCCTGGCAACCGACCGATGGCAGTGTTCTCCCAGCTAAACAGCCGATTCGCCGTGAAGAGCTCCCCGCGGTCTCGGCCGAAGAGCGCAAAACCGCGATTGAAAATATTGATAAACAGCTGGAAGAAATCTTGGGAGCGTAACCACGAATATCTACGAATTATTTGACGAATTTATTCGTACGTATCCCGTGTATAATTCGTAAAGATTAGTGTTTTCCTAGTATGAATTTGAACAAAGTGATGATTTTAGGAAATCTGACGCGGGACCCCGAATTGCGCCAAACCCCCGGGGGTAAATCCGTCTGTTCATTTGATGTCGCGACAAATCGCGTGTGGCTTTCGGCATCGGGCGAGAAGACCGAGAAGGCGGAATTCCATAGAATTGTGGCCTGGGGAAAACTGGCCGAGATCTGCGGGCAGTATCTTTTGCGCGGCAGATTAGTGTTTATTGAGGGGCGCATAGAAACCCAGAGCTGGCAGGATAAAGAAACAGGGACCAAGCGCTACCGGACTGAAATTGTG
>Ga0209541_10009931_pt1 | contig 15300 bp, 15 predicted proteins | sample RifCSPlowO2_01_FD_184027 | JGI IMG/M metagenome (GOLD analysis project Ga0209541, IMG submission 184027) | Groundwater microbial communities from Rifle, Colorado - Rifle CSP2_plank lowO2_0.1 (SPAdes) (version 2) | ecosystem: Environmental > Aquatic > Deep subsurface > Groundwater | place...
CTTTGCGCCGAGGCTAATTCTTACGATTTCACAAAAAGTGAAAATTGGCGGAGAGGGAGGGATTCGAACCCTCGGTACCTTTCGGTACACAGTCTTTCCAGGACTGCTGTTTAAACCGCTCGCACACCTCTCCGTAAAAAGGTTTTCTTAAGCGTTAAAAATTTCTTAACTCTTCGTACATGATACGGATTATGAAACCGTACTTGTTCCGTATATCGACATACTTCACTTTCTTTATATAAGCTAACATACCGAGAGTCAATCTTTGGAGTAAAACCAAGAGCTATCAAAGTATCATATACAAATTGCAATAATGGTTTCGATTTATTAGAGAATTGCAAACCGATATTAAAAAAGTTATGCCCTTGAGTGCTATGCCGGTGATAATAAACTCCTCCATCAGTATCAATGAGTCCTCGCAAGCAATATTTTGAAAATTCTAATTTTTCTTTAATCCATTGAGGAACGTCTATTTGATGTTTTACCTTGTTTCCCTTTAAAAGCCCTTTTGATAATAAAAACTCGATAATATTGATGCCAGTCAAGACAACTTCTACCACCATCTTTTTACGGACAGAACTACGGGTGTAGAGCGCCGACTCTACGGCAAATAATTTTACAACACTTTTACGGACAACTTCCGCATAATCATGATCATGAATCCTGTGCAATGTAATAACAACTTGGTAATCATTATTCATTCCACCATCACCCAATATAATCCCAATCAATTCTGAAAGTTCTGAGCTATTGCGAGGTTTCCTGATCTTTTTCCGAAGATTACAATGTTGGTACAATTCTGGATGACGTCTTCTTTGAACCTGAGAATTAATACCACCTTTTTTTCTTCCCTCTGAAGTTCCTGGCCCTCCGTATTTCTCCGCCACAATCTGTCCTCCCTTATGAGCCGCTTTTTCAATACTCCAGAAATCGGGCAAAACTTTATGTTGAGGAACGACGACCTTTCCCTCTCCTAATTCTATAAGCTTCTTGAATGCTGTTTCGGAGATTGTAAATTTCTCTCTCCGCCAATCCGATAGAGTGCGAGGATGAATCTTAATCTTTTCAGAAAGTTCAAACCAGGGAATACCGAGAGATTGCTGAAGATTAAAAAGAAACAAGGATTGCGCCCCCTTCTGAAACTTTATACGTGGCATGTATTTATGCTAGCATACCAGCGATAAATTCTCCAGTAGGCCACTATGCGACCCCTCCTCTGTTGCGCCTGACTCACCCGTACAGCTCGCTGTGAGTGCCGATCCTTACGAACAGTACAGTATCGAATCCAAGCCTCCGGTACACTACGCTCAAATCTCCTCCGATATGAATAGCGCGGTATCCTTTGTATTTCCCTTGAAGGGGATGATTCTCAAGAAGCGGGTGAAACTCGTTTTCAAGAAAAAGGTCTCGCCTTTCGCGAAAACGGCGTTTCTCTCCAGAACGCAGCCCCTCAAATTGTTTCTTGAACTCGCGGTGGGCAGCAACTTTCATGGGGAATCGAGCCAACGATCCATCTCCGCTCCAGAAGAAAAAGCCGGAGAGAGATTTCTTTTCTTGCGGATGTCTTCCTCAACATCCCCGAGAAACTCTTCAAGATTTGCGCTCATACGAGGGGCTGCGGTAAAGTGTACTTCTTTACTCCTCACAAACTGCTTGAGGTAGGCATTTACAACCGTGCTCAAAGAAAGGCCCAATTCTTCCGCGAGTTTCTGGGCATTCCTCTTTACTTCCTTGTCGGTTTTTATGTTAATAACTGTTTTCATACCCAAAGTATATACAATAGTTAGATAGCCGTCAACCACTGCCCTCACCGTGGCAAAGAGAGAATAAGCTGGGTGAGAACCGGATGCTGTACGGCAAATTTATACCGCAAAAGCTTGAGGATTGTCAAAAAATCCACTACCTCGTCTCGCAGCATTTCCGGTCCGGCAAACACCTCCCACATCTCTCCAACCAGATTCTTTGCGTACTGATGCAAAACCTCGTGATCTCCTTTTTCGCGCAAGTATTGTATAATCTCAACAAACTCGCCCCGATCCAGCCAAACGCCCAGACACACGCTGCAAACATCAACCTTCACATTTGAATCTCCATAACCCACCTCGTACAAAGGCATGACATCGGCAGGGCAAAGCTTTTTTCCCCTGCTTACCTGAAGTTTCTCCGGATCTTTCCACAAATCAATGTCGAGCCAGCGCAAGTTGCGGTCTTTCTCATCTTTCGCCTGCTGCAATTCGCTTTCCTCAAACCAAAGGCCATAGCAAGAAGGACAATAATCCACCTCCACCCCTGCCAGGAGAGATTGCTCGAGTTTTAGATTGCAATATGGACACCTTTTCATGCAATTTACTGGGGCAATTTCAATCCCCTTAAAGCCGTTATTCTCTCTTCTACGGGAGGATGCGTCATAAATAATTTATGAATCCAGCTTCTTTTTTCTCTGCCGCGAAACGGGCTGGCAAAATACAAATGCGCGGTGGCATCTGAAGCCGTGCGCAACTGGTGCGGGTCTGAAGAAATTTTCTCCAATGCGCTGGCAAGCCCGTCGGGATACCTCGTAAGTAAAGCTCCGGAAGCGTCTGCCAAAAATTCTCGTTTTCTCGAAACAGCAAATTTTATAAGCTGGGCCAGAAGAGGAACCAGAATCATAAAAAGCACTGCCAAGCCAATCATAATAAGGTGCGCTTGCCCCCCGCCGCGGTCATTGTCTCTGTTGCCCAACCCTCCCCAGAACGCCATGCGAAAGAAAAAATCTGCCGTCAACACCACCACGCCTACCAATACTACTACTATCGTAGAAACAAGAATGTCTTTATTGCCAATGTGCGAGAGTTCATGCGCAAGCACTCCCTCAAGCTCCACTCTTTCCAAGCGCTCGAGCAACCCTGTGGTTACCGCAACAACCCCGTGCTCCGCGTTTCTTCCGGTCGCGAACGCGTTGGGCTGAGGATCTGAAATAACATAGAGCCGAGGCATGGGCAAACCCGCGGTAATCGAAAGATTTTCCACCAAACGATACAATTCCGGATGATCTTGTTTCGCAATGGGCTTTGCATTGCTCATGGCAAGCACCAGCTTGTCTGAATACCAGTAGGATCCCACGCTCATAACAATACTCACCACCACCGCAAAAATTAAAAGAGCCGGGCTGTCTAATACGTAGCTTATCACCCAGCCAAAGCCGATGACAAGCAGGAAAAATCCTGTCAGATAAATCCACGTTTTGCGCGTATTCGATTCAGCGTGAGAATACAAGTTCATAAACCTCAAGTATCAAATCCCAAAGCTCAAGCAAGTCTCAAGTTCTAAACCTTAAAAACTTAATAGTTTAGGGTTTGCTTGAATCTTGAAACTTAGGGTTTGGAGTTTTAGAAGCTCACTTTGGGAGCTTCTTTCGCCGCTTTCTCTTCGAGCTCAAAGAATTCCTCTTTTTTGAAGCTAAATATCCTCGCGATAATGTTAGGAGGAAAACTCTCCGCGCTCGTATTGAGCGACAGCACATTCGTATTGTAAAACCTGCGCGCCGCCTGGATTTTGTCTTCGGTATCGCGCAATTCGCGCTGAAGCTCCACAAAATTCGCAGATGCTTTCAAATCCGGATACGCCTCTGCCACGGCAAATAAACTTTTCAAAGCGCCCGAAAGCATATTTTCCGCGGCTGCCTTATCATGCGCTCCCGTAGCTCCCATTGCCCGCGCCCTTGCTTCCGTAACTTTTTCAAACACGCCTTTTTCGTGCGCCGCGTATCCCTTTACGGTATTCACCAAGTTAGGGATCAAATCATATCTTCGTTTTAACTGCACATCTATATCTGAAAACGCCTCTCTGACTCGGTTCCGCAATGTAATAAACCGGTTGTATGTAAACGCAACCCACAAAGCAATTGCCCCGAGAATAACTAGAATAAGAACCGTTTGATTCATAAAAGTAGCGCCTTATTAATATTCTTATAATTCAATTATACCAGACTCCCCTGATATTTCAAATAAAAAGTCTCCTCGGTGCAGGCGCACGCGTGGAGACTTGAGGTTTAAAGGAGCGGAATGCGTGACGTATCCTCTAGGAAAGATTGCGTTACCACCGCAATCGTAGCCATGCTAAAATTCTTCACTCGCATCCCTTTACCGGTAAAAGGATGCCGAAACTCGGGGAAATCCTGTTCGGCCTCCTCCATCTTGGAAGGATCAGTAAGCGCGATCAGCTCCTGAGCTACCTTAGCATAACCCTGGCGAAAAAGCCCTTGGGCAATGAAGTGGGTAGTGATATCCCAACTTCCCCCGCGCCACAAGAGTGACTCGACACGATCCGGGTCGAAAGTCGGTTCGTCGACTGCGACAGATGGAATAGGGTAGGACGTCCAAAACTTGTTGGGATTGGTGAGATGTCCCACAATGCTTGTGGCTCTATCTTTTGGCAGCCTCGGAAGGAGCAGTGGGAACAGATTCGATACGGTTACGCATCGAATCTTTTCATTGCCCTTCGCGAGACTATAGAATATCTGGGTTTCCTCATCCCAGCAGTGTTGCAAGATGGCGTTTTCTGTCTGGGAGGCTAATTCCGTGAGAGTCCCCCTCGCAGACGCGCTTTCTGTCATCTGGGCCAATATGTACATCCCGTCAACCCAGATGCAGTTGAACATAAGGTCTTCCACATCGAAACCGTCGTCTGCAACGATCCTCTCGATATCCCAGCCCATCCAACGATACTTTGCTCCACGCTTAAGCCAGGAAAAACCATGGAGCGCAGTATTGAGAATCCGATGCCGGCCCGGAATCCGCAGGATATACGGATCGAACTCCGGAGAAGAATCTCTCCCAGTTTCCCCCTGGTGAAAGTTGGAGATAAGGGCATCTTTGTCGGGATCCTGCCTCTCCCGAAAATAGAGGAAGAAACGGACGACCCGATCAAAGACTTCTCTTGTGAAGTCGGAATCGTCGATCCACCACAGGGCCTGCGCGAGCAAGGGGGGTTGGGAGTAATCGCTGTGCATCCACCGCAAAAAGGTGAACCGTTCTAATTCCCACAGAGGCCCATGTCTTTTCCGGTAGGCCATATGGGGAATGAAACCGTCGGGGCGCTGACTTGAAAGCAACCATCGAAACTCGTTTTTTGCCTCTTCCTTTCTGCCGAGGAATGCCAACGCAATAGCATGAGCGCATGAATCCCACAGCCATTGATGCCTATAGTGAGGCCAGGAAGGGCACACGTATTTCCCTCCGGTTTTCCCCAAGTTTCGCAAGAGCGTCGCGAGTGCTCGCTCCCGCAGTGCGTTTCCAGACTCTCTCGAGATATCCAAGACACTCTCCTGTTATAATATTACTAACTCCATCATGCATCGTTTTCCGATAGAGCGCAACAAAAAGTGAACAAAATGTGCATATGTTCAATTTATACGAAAACGAAAACTCCCCGAGAGGGGGAGTTTTCTGTTCCCATGTTTCCTGCTTTGTACTATTAGTACTCCATCCCGCCCATGCCGCCCATACCGCCGGGCATGCCGGGATTTTTTCCTTCCTTTTCGGGAAGATCTGCCACCACGGCTTCGGTTGTAAGAAGCATAGATGCCGCGGACACCGCGTTTTCCAAAGCTACTCTCACTACCTTGGTAGGATCTACTACTCCAGACTGAATAAGATCTTCGTATCTATCGGTGGCCGCGTTATACCCGTATCCTCCTTCTCCTTTCGCGACTTCAGCTGCCACCACCGAACCATCCTTTCCCGCGTTGTCTGCGATCCTGCGAATCGGCTCTTCCAATGCCCGACGCAAAATTTTCAGCGCAAGCTGTTCTTCTGAATCTTCGAGATGCAGTCTTTCTAGATCCTTCGCGGCGCGAAGCAATGCCACACCACCCCCCGGAACAATGCCCTCCTCCACCGCAGCTCGCGTGGCGTTGAGCGCGTCTTCTGTTTTGTGCTGGCGCGCTTTTTGCTCAACTTCGGTAGCCGCTCCCACTTTCACTACTGCCACACCGCCGGCAAGCTTTGCCAAACGTTCCTGCAGTTTTTCCTTGTCGAATTCGGAAGTGCTTTCCTGCAATACCGCGCGAATTTGTTTGATACGATTTTCGATTTTATCTTTCTCACCCTTTCCTTCCACAATGGTAGTATTTTCTTTGGTCGCTACCACGCGGCGGGCAGATCCCAATTGAGAGAGCTCTATATTTTCCAATTTTAGTCCGAGCTCTTCGGAAATCATCTGGGCCCCGGTAACTGTGGCTATGTCTTCAAGCATCTCTTTTTTGCGGTCGCCGAATCCGGGAGCCTTTACCGCCAGCGTCTGGAAAATACCGCGAAGCTTGTTTACCACGAGCGTGGCCAAGGCATCGCCTTCCAAATCGTCTGCGATAATCACCAGTTCTTTCTTGCCGGTCTTCGCTACTGCTTCGAGCGTAGGCAAAATATCCTGCACCGAAGAAATTTTCTTGTCGGTTACCAGGATGTAAGCATCTTCCAGTACCGCTTCCATGCGTTCCGCGTTCGTTACCATATACGGGGAAATATACCCGCGGTCAAACTGCAATCCCTTCACAATTTCCTTTTGAATGCCGAAGGTCTGCGACTCTTCCACCGTAACGACGCCGTCTTTCCCTACTTCTTCCATTACTTCAGCAATAAGATTTCCGAGCTCTTTGTCTTCGGCGGAAATGGTCGCGACCTGCGCGATCTCTTCTTTTGTCGAAACCCGCTTTGACATTCCTTTTAGAAACGCCACAATATGCGCGGTTGCCTTTTCCAAACCGCGGCGCAAAGCCAAAGGGTTTGCTCCCGCAGTTACATTCTTTAATCCTTCACTGATTACGGCCTGCGCCAGCACGGTGGCGGTTGTAGTTCCATCTCCGGCAACATCATTTGCCTTCGACGCCACCTCCTTGACGATTTCAGCTCCTATATTTTCAATTTTATCTTCCACTTCGATTTTTTTGGCGATGGTGACGCCGTCGTTGGTAATGGTAGGAGAGCCAAAGCCCTCATCTAAAACCACGTTGCGGCCCTTTGGGCCCAACGTTACTTTTACTACGTCTGCAACTTTATCTACACCTTTTTTCAATCGTTTGCGAGCATCCTCGCCGTACAAAATTTGTTTTGCCATATTGCTTTTACTCCGTAAAAGAAATCCGAAGCACGAAATCCGAAATACGAAACGTTTTGCTTTTTTGAATTTTTATCATTTGGATTTGTTTCGAGTTTCGATATTCGAATTTCGAGTTTAGCATTTTAGATTACTCTAAAATGCCTAGGATATCATCTTCCTTGGCTATCAAATATTCCTTCTCATCAACCTTTACTTCGTTGGGGCCATACTTCGTAAACAGCACTATATCCCCAACTTTCACGTCGAGAGGCACGACCTTTCCCTCGTCCGTTTTTCTGCCCGGTCCAACCGCGATAATTTTCCCTTGTTCAGGGCGTTCTTTCTGCGCGGTTTCCGGAAGCAAAATACCGGACTTTGTTTTTTCCTCTTGTTTCAGAGGTTCGATCACCACGTGATCAGCTAATGGTTTAATCTGCATATTATGTATTATACACGTTAGCACTCTTGACCTTTGATTGCTAATATCGCACACATATCCTACAAAATCCTCCTTAAAAAGTCAAGAGCCCCTATGCCACCCCCGTGAGGCATGTTATATGCGGCCCATTCCAGCCGTGGTTCTACGCGGTTGGTGACCAACACATCATGGGCGATACTGTTTTCCGAGTCGGAAGAAAGTTCCTACTCACAGATTTTTATGGCCAAAAGACAATCAAAACCTGCCTCGGATGCAGCCATATCTTCTCTCCATACAAAGATGATTGGAGGAACACCGATGCCGAAAAGTATCTGCTGATTTACTGGAGTGATGGAAGCGTATGGAACGAGTATTCTCCCCGCCCGTGGATAGACGCGCTTCCCGTCTCCCTCGATGAAATTGACCCTGGAGTAGCAGCAGCGCTTGAGCAACAGCTTGGGCGCTTCGACGAACTTTTGACTGGAACTCGGTTCACCATTGCCCTCCCAGGGCAACGCGAGCTGAACTGCTCTGTCAGAAAAGCTCGGCCAAAGCAGTAATCACCACCAAGAGCGGGCGTCTCATACGAGATGTCCGCTTATTTATTTTTACTTAAGGTATTGACCAGGGTTGGACAGGCTAAGCCTGTCTAACTTATTACATCCCTTTAATTCTATAGAGCACAATAAGGTGCTATAATGTAGCTACGAAGAAGGGGCAGAAGCACCTTCGAAAAAGGAGAAGTCATGGCAAAGAGACTAGGGATCATGGTTGTCGCAATCGCCTTGGTGGTCCTGGCGGGCATCTCCACGGTAGCGTGGAGCAAGCTCGACCAGACGCGGGCCGAACTCACTTCTGCGAAAGCAGAGGTCTCACACTTCAAGCAGTCCCTCTTCTGGTCCAACGAAGACTTGAAGAGGGCCCGAGTCGAGTATGTCGTGTCGGGCATGATCGACGTGTTCGATGGAGAACTGACTGGAGCGGAGGAGATCGAGATCATTGATCTGCGGGACTCCCCCGAGTTCGCAAAGTCCATCTACGAGGACCCGGAGGGAACCCACGTCAAAGTGGTCCTCTCCACGGGAAGAACCATCTGGTTCACCGCCAGGCATGATGGCGGGAGGAACTGGTCATCCTCGTCGGGGATAAGGTAGAAAGAGGGGCAAGGCGTGGAACGCCACGCCTTGCCCCTCTCGCACATTACTTAATTTCTTAGAAAACGCCCTGTGTGGCTTTTTTTGTTTTGCGCAATATCTTTTGGAGTACCTTCAGCTACAATAAAACCGCCTTTTTCTCCACCGTCGGGACCCAGGTCGATTACCCAATCTGAACTGGCTATAAAATCTATATTATGCTCTATGGTGACTACGGTATTCCCCTTGGCAACGAGCTCGCCCAGCACATACAGGAGTTTGCGCACGTCGTCGAAATGCAGGCCGGTAGTGGGTTCGTCGAGCATATAAAGAGTTTTGCCCGTGGCTTTCTTGGAGAGTTCAGTGGCAAGCTTCACGCGCTGTGCTTCCCCGCCGGAAAGCGAAGGGGCCGGCTGGCCAAGCTCAATATAGCCTAAACCCACATCATTGAGAGTTTTTAGCTTTGAAGAAACGGGTGGAATGTTTTTGAAGAACTCAAGCGCCTCTTCCACTGTCATTGCAAGCACGTCGGCAATGTTCTTATCTTTATATATGATTTCGAGCGCCTCTTTGTTGTACCGTTTACCCTGGCACTCTTCACATTCCACATACACGTCGGGCAAAAAGTACATTTCTATTTTTTTTAATCCCTGGCCTTCGCACGCCTCGCACCGCCCGCCTTTCACATTGAAAGAAAAGCGGCCGGCACCATACCCGCGAACACGCGCCTCTCTCGTTTTCACAAACAAATCCCGAATGTGCGAAAACACCCCCGTGTAGGTGGCCGGGTTGGAACGCGGCGTTCTTCCAATAGGCGACTGATCCACCAGCACCACTTTATCCAGAAAATTCTTTCCGATGATTTCTTTATGCAAACCGGGTTCTTCTTTCGCGCGATAAAATTTTTTGAGCAGGGCTTTCGCCAAAATATCGTTTACCAGAGAACTTTTCCCCGAACCAGAAACGCCGGTCACGCACACAAACTTGCCCAGCGGAATGCTCACATCGATATTTTTCAGGTTATGTTCTTGTGCCCCTTTGATTACTAAAAGTTTTGCGTTTGAAGTTTGGTCCGCCAGTTGGCGGATTGAGCCTTGAAACTTAGAGTTTGGGGTTTTAACGGTCTTCCTGCCGGATAAATATTCTCCAGTGAGCGTGCTGCTTTTAAGCAATGCTTGGGGCGTCCCCTCAAAAATCACACGTCCTCCGTGTTTGCCGGCCCCGGGCCCGATGTCGACGACCCAGTCGGATTCTTTAATCGTTTGCGGATCGTGCTCCACAACAATTACGGTATTCCCCACATCCCGCAGGCGTTTGAGCGTTTTAATGAGGCGATGCTGATCGCGCGAATGCAGCCCAATAGACGGCTCATCTAAAATATACAGTACCCCCGAAAGCTTAGAACCAATCTGCGTGGCAAGACGAATGCGCTGTTCCTCTCCTCCGGAAAGCGTACCCGCCTTTCTCGCGAGCGTAAGATATTCCAAGCCAACATCAACTAAAAACTGGAGGCGGCTCAAAATTTCTTTTCCAATGGGAGCGGCAATCCGTTTTTCTTGCTCTTTCAGCTTTTTCGGGAGCTCCTGGAAAAATGATCGCGTTTCCTCAATGCTTGCCTGCACCACCTCATCTATAGATTTCTCTGCTACATGCACGGCAAGCACTTCGGGCTTCAAACGCTTACCTTTGCACACCTCGCACTGCTTTTCTACCATATACTGTTCTATCTCTTCCCTTGCGTATTCAGAATCGGTTTCGTGATAGCGGCGTTCCAGCCACGGAACAACTCCTTCGAAATCGCCTGAACCGTACAAAATCATATCAAGCGCTTTTTTCTCAAGCTCTTTTACGGGTTTGCGCAATGAAAAATGGTGCGCGTTTGCTAGTTCCTCCAATTTCCACCAGAAAAATCCCTGTCGCCCTATTTTATGGGAAGCTTTTGCCCACGGGAAAATCGCCCCCTCGGCAATGGAGAGACTCGGGTTGGGGATAACAAGAGCGGGATCAACCTCAAGCTTCTCGCCCAACCCCTGGCAAGAAGTACACGCGCCGAAAGGCGAGTTAAATGAAAAAAGTCTGGGTTCAATTTCCGGAAGACTAATACCGCAATCCTCGCAAGCAAAGTGTTCCGAGAAAATCATGTCCGACTTGTTAGAGTGTTCCAATCCGACAACCACAATTCCCTTCCCCAACTTTAGCGCTGTCTCAAGCGAGTCAACGAGACGCGTGTGGTCAATTTTGTCTTCTATCGACAGGCGGTCAACCACCACCTCAATGCTATGTTTCTTTTTGCGATCGAGTTCTTTATCGAGTATTTCTTCTACGCGATGTGTTACGCCATCCAAGCGCACGCGAATAAATCCTCCTCTATGCACTTCTTCTAAAACGCCATGATGTTCTCCCTTTTTCGCGCGCACGACCGGGCCCAAAATCGAAATTTCTGTTCCCTTAGGCAATTTCATTATTTGCTCTGCGATTTGGCTCACGGATTGGCGCTTTACTTCTTTGCCGCACTGCGGACAATGAGGAATGCCGATCCTGGCAAACAGAAGTCGGAGATAGTCATAAATCTCGGTAATCGTGCCAACGGTGGATCGAGGATTGTGCGAACCCTTGCGCTGGTCAATGGCAATGGCGGGGCTGATGCCCTCAATGCTTTCCACATCGGGTTTGTCCATCACGCCAAGGAATTGCCGCGCGTACGCGGACAAACTTTCCACGTATCTCCGCTGGCCTTCTGCGTAGAGCGTGTCGAACGCGAGCGAACTTTTCCCCGAACCCGATAACCCCGTAATCACGACGAGTTTGTTTTTCGGAATATCGACATCGATATTCTTCAGATTGTGCACCCTCGCTCCCCTGATTTTGATAACATCCTGCGCCATATAGGTTGTTTATTATACTCGCATTTCCAGGACCTTGCAAGAACGGATAAGAATCAAGAGAATCGCCCATCAAACCATATTGACAAGTGAGCTGGAATTTCATAAACCCGCGCGAATAACTCCGCGGGTCTTTCTTTTTTGCTATACTAATCGCATGGAAAGGTTTCGATATATCGATAAGGAAAACACAGGGGAGATTCCGAGAACACCGGGAGTGTATGCCTTCAAAAATGCAGGAGTTCTTTTATATATAGGAAAGGCCGGGAACCTGCGAGATCGCGTAAAAACCCACTTTTCCCAGCCGAGTTATCGCGACAATTTATTTGTTGAGCAAGTAGAAAAAATTGGTTTCGTAGAAACCAACTCGGAAATTGAAGCCTTGCTTTTGGAATCAGCACTCATCAAAGAACTCAACCCGAAATATAATGTTTTATGGAAAGACGGGAAAAATTATTTTTTTGTGGCAATCACTGGGGCCGAATTCCCGAGAGTGTTTCTGACGCATCAACCTCGACTCGATAAAGGGGAAGCGGTCGCTGAAGCGAAGTTCGGGTTGGCCGTGGGTCGTGGTGGCGGACGAAGCGGAAGCGACCGCTTACCCGGGGTAACATATACCGGCCCATTTGTGGACGGCGGAGCGATCAAAAGAACGCTGCGAATCTTGCGCGGCGTATTTCCCTACTACACCGGTTCGACAAGCTCACGGCAAGCCGCGAAAAAACACGACAAAAAACCTTGCCAATATTGCCACTTGGGATTATGTCCAGGCCCCAATCCAAATAGAGCGGAATATGCAAAGGCAATAAAGAATTTAGCCGCGGTGCTCCAAGGAAAGAGAACATCGGTAATGCGCAATCTCGAAAAAGAAATGCGCGAAGCCTCAAAAAACCAGCGCTACGAAAGGGCCAAAGATCTGCGCGACCAAATACAGGATTTAGGAATTATCTTTTCGCACGCAAAAGTATTTCGTCCGGCTGCAGAAAAAGCTTCTATCGATTGGCCAGCCATAGAAATGTATTTGCAAAAAATTCTCGGCATTTCGCAGCGCATCTCCCGCGCCGAAGCGTATGACATCTCCAATATTCAGGGGAAAGAAGCTACTGGTTCTATGCCTGTGTTTATCGATGGCAAACCAGACAAAGAGCACTATCGTAAATTCAAAGTGCGTATTTCGGGAAAACCGAATGACTTTGCTATGCTGCAAGAGGTGATCTCGCGCCGCCTCGCGCATGAAGAATGGACTTACCCCGACTTGATGATTATCGACGGCGGCAAAGGCCAACTTTCTGCTGCCTTACAGGCAGTCAGTAAGCTTCAAACTCCAAGCTCTAAGTTTCAAGCAAACCATAAATCTCAAATCTCAAGAATTTGCGTTGCGGCGATTGCCAAAAAGCATAATGAGCTCTTCTTGCCCGAAAAAGCAAAACCTCTACTTCTCAAGGATATGCCGCAAAGCGTTTCAAACTTTATACTGCACATCCGCGATGAAGCCCATCGCTTCGCGATTTCTTACCATCGACTTCTTCGAAAAAAGGAAATGCTACGAAAACGATAGATTTTCACTCTTCCAGCTTTTTTGCCAGCAACGAGAGTAGATTCTTTACCTCAGTCTGGACTTCTTCTTCAGTTTGGCTTTCAGTAAACTTCTTCCATTGAGTAAGAATCGCCTCGTCGCCTATGGATCTCACCGAGTTTTCAAGCAAAAGGCGTGTGTCAAAGTCAATCTCGGTGTCTGACTGGAGCACCTTCTCAACAAAAAGCTGGGTGAAAGCAAGGGTGCGTTCGTTGACTTTCTGGGCAGAGAGAAGGGCTTGGGTTTCTCGGAGTTCTTTTTGGGCTGCGATATATTGCATGGCAAAAAAAGCGTTGCTTGCCAGGAGAAGTACGAGGAGGACAAGAAGAAAAATGAGTTTAGGCTGTTTCATGTTTCAAGTTTCATGCTTCATGAGATCGTTTCCGTATTCTATCACGATAGAAATTGATCAGCAACAACAGAACCACGGCAACTAAAACAACTCTTTCCCAGCCAATAGCCTTAAGCCACCAGTATGTTGTCTTGAGTTCAATATTCGTGTGCACAGGGCTCCCTTCTTTCACTTGGAATACCTTCCCCTGGTAGGACGGGTATCCTGGCGCCTCCACAAAAGAATAATACATACCCGCCGGCACCAAAAATGAATACTTGCCGGTAACATCGGTAATTTGCGGATTCTCTTGTTGATAGTCCTTGGCAGGCCACAGTTCGTATTGCTTGGTTTGTGGGTTGAGCCAGAATAAAGAAACAATGGCTCCGGGAACGCGAATCTCCCGGTTGCCGCTCCGCTCAAACACATATCCTTCCGGATCCACCACGGCAATCAGGCGTAGGGCGCGCGTGCCGAGTTCAGGATCTTCGTACTCTATCAAGGTGATGATCTCGTATTCACCGTCTACTACGGGAGCTATAATGTCAGCAGTGTACAAACCGTCCCGGTCTGGACCAATGTACTCAAACTCAAGTAAGACAAGGCGGGTTTCCAGATCTTCGGGGTTGTAGGTTTGCGCGAATGTCGGCTTTGCGAAGAACGTCGATGCCAGCAACGAGTTTACTGACAATTCGTGTTTTGAATTTTGATCATTTGATATTTGAATTTGTTTTGGATTTCGTGCTTCGGATTTCGGATTTTTTGAACGGAAAACAAGGTATCCTTTCACGCTCTTTGCTTGTTGATCTGGCTTTACCGCGAGGTGCAGGGGTTTGCCGGCTATGGTGGTGATTCTCTGTTCGGGCTGGCCTTGTTCAGTGACGGTTAAGAAAGCGGGAATGTCAACGAGCTCACCCCGCACTGATTCGGCAGGAAGGAAGCCTGCTCTCGCGAACACAATCTCGGTGGGGATATCGTGAGTAATCTGCGTGAACCCGGGCAAGGTGAGCTTGGCGGATTGGAGACGTTCCACATCGGTAATCTTGCTGATGCCTACCTGCTCAAGGGTTTGGGCAAGCTGTGGGAATTTGTCTGCCAAGCGGGTGATTCCTGTGGGGAGTGGAGCTAACACAAACTCTCTGATTGGGTTTTGAGGAAGGAGCTGCCATGTTCCTTGGAAAGCTGCCGGCGCTTGTTCGGGAACGAGCTCTTCCACCGGGATGGGTTCCCGCCCAACTTCGGTTGGGCGAGGCTCGCCTTCGGCGGCTGGAGGAGTGGGCCTGAAGATGGGAGGAATGAAAGGCTCCAGAATATCGGCAATCCGATCAATGATTGGCGGCGGGGGCGGCTCAAGAGCGGGAGGAGTTGGAAGGTATCCCTGATGCTGGAGAAAGGTTGTGCCGGCTGCCGCGGAACCGACGGTTCCCCCTCCGGTCGACGGAACACTGGTATCTATGGTCAGGGAACCGTTGGCAGAGTAGGCGGATTCGCTGTTCAGGATATCTTGGGCTCTTACTCGGAAGTACCAGGTGCCGTCTGCTAAGGTAGTGGTATGGGTAAAAGAGGTGGCGGATGAGGTGGAGCTGGCAACGCCCGAGGCAAACGTAGAGTCGGTTGACCATTCTACGATGTAAGGCTCCGTGGCGTGGAGGCCTACTCCGGTATCCGCGGAGGCAGTCCATTCCCACGTGGGAGTGTTATCGCTTGCTGATGTGGTCGCGGAAGGAGTGCCCGGAGCAGATGGGACGGTGGTATCCACCACCACAGTGGAGCTTGCGGAGTAGGCAGATTCGTTGGACACGGCATCTAAGGCTCTGACTCTGGCGTAGTAGGTATTGTCATCTAAGGCAGAGCTGTGGGTAAAGGAAGCGGTTGCTGCGGTGGAG
>Ga0209541_10009933_pt1 | contig 15294 bp, 23 predicted proteins | sample RifCSPlowO2_01_FD_184027 | JGI IMG/M metagenome (GOLD analysis project Ga0209541, IMG submission 184027) | Groundwater microbial communities from Rifle, Colorado - Rifle CSP2_plank lowO2_0.1 (SPAdes) (version 2) | ecosystem: Environmental > Aquatic > Deep subsurface > Groundwater | place...
GGCAGTGACTAACGAGTCAACTCTTAATTACAATGGCAAGATATTTAAACCTTTTTCCGTAACCAGCTTACAACATAATCAGTGACAATATGAGCGACCCCAGAAACAGCGCCTTTCTCTCCATCGTGCAGGTAGCCAATCACAGCGGCTGAAAGAGGATCGTGAAAGAAAATTCTGTGCCTGTTGCCAAGATATTTCACAGGCCAGTCGATTGCGGCATGCGTCCTGTCGCAGCCATATCCAGTGAGAATTTTACTAATCAGGCGATGGATTTCACGACTCGGCATTTTTCATAGAAAAGCTTCAAACTATTTTCTAAATTTAGCACCACTTATGGTGGTAGTTTAATTTCAACAAAAGCTTAAATCTTTTGATTGTTATCTGAATTTTATGTTTAGAGTAGTTCGTGAAATTGGCTATACTGGTTTAGGAATTGTAGCTGGTGCTGCTTCAAGTCTTGGTAGTACAGTCGCGCATCATCATTTTGTGAAACCTTTAACTGATATAGAATCATTAGCAACTTTTGTCTTTCTTCAATTTGTTCTATCACCATTAGGAGCTTACGTCGGAAGCAAAATAGATGCTCGTTATTCTACTGAATCTGTGAGTCGTACTTACCTTCGTTAATTTCCCTAGTGACTTCTTTCGGCTTCTTCCCGTCGATCGTCATCGGCATGCTGTTCGACGTTCCTACAATCATCTTCACTGCCGCTTTCAAATCAGCCGCAAGCAGATTGTCCTGAACCATCTTCGCGACCTTCACAACTTTGTCAAAACTGAGGTCGCCGACAGATGTTTTGCCTGCAGTTTTCTCCTCCTCTGTTATTTTCGCAAGCTCGATGCCAAGTTCTTTCTTGATCAAACTTGCAACTGGTGGAGTTCCAACTTCGATTTCAACGTCTTTCGTTTTCTTGTCAATAATAATTTTAACAGGAACCTTCATTCCACCATACTCTTTCGTCTTGTCATTTATTTTTTGGAAGACTTGCTGAATGTTTACTTTCATCATGCTTAGTCGCGGTGCAAGCGCAGGACCTGGTGTTGCCTTACCGCCGTCGACAAGAGTTTCAATAATTTCTTGATCTGCCATTTTTACATCCTGCTTAAACTACTTGTTAGCTTTCTCAATCAGCTTTATAAATTCGACAGAAACAGTTATCGGAATCGGCACAGTGACTTCAATAAGTTCCATCGTCATCTCGCGCTTCGTCTTGTCGTAACGAGTGACCTTGCCACGCTCTCCCTTGAACGGGCCGCCGATCACTTCTACGATGTCTCCGATCGTCAGCTCGATCTCGACCGTCTTCGGCTGCAGGAATCGGTGTATCTGCCCTATCTCGACCTGCTTCTTTATCAGCCCCCGAATGTGCGGGACCATTTGCAAAGCTTTCTCTATGTCTTTCACATCGCCTTCCACGAAAACATATCCCTTGATTTCTTCGGGATGTAACAACGCTGTTATTTGCAGCCCTTCAGTCTTCACCTTCGAGGCGATTGAGTCAAGGACTATATTCTCTCTTCCCACTACCGTTTTTACCGTGTAAATCATTTCTTCCAATCCTTAATCCTTAGTATTTGTTTAATTTTTTCTAGTAAAAATTGGTTTATAGACCCAATAAAATTGCTGTCAAATACAGCGCAAACCCAATCACGCCGATGACTAGCATTCCTGCCGCGCATATCTTCGCGGTGAACGAATAATCGTCAAGCGTCGGCTTCTTCGTCAGTCTCAACACTCGCCAATATCCTTCCAGTAATGCTTTGATGTTCGGAAATTGCATAAAATTCAACTAAAATTAGTGGTTAATAAGCTTTAAAAGTTTTGTAATTTCGTCTCCGCCTAGATGAAGTCAAGTCCCAGAACCTGCTCTATATCTTTTCTTTCTTCCTTACTCCATGATTTTTCACGGCCGAATATCTGCGGAGACTTCACCCCAGTGATAATTAGCATCGCACGAACAGTTTCTCCCAGTTCTTTGTTTATCTGCGCGCCCCAAATAATTTTCGCGTCCGGCGCAAGCTTTTCCGAAACTGCCTGAACGATGTTCTGAGCTTCGCGGATTGTTATGTCAGGTCCGCCGATCACGTTGATCAACGCGCCCTGCGCGCCACTGACGTCAACAGTTATCAGCGGATTGTTAAGGGCCTTTTCCACAGCTTCGAACGCACGATTCTCCGTGTCGCTCTCGCCCATTCCGATCAACGCCATCCCTCCCTCACTCATTATCGTGCGAACGTCTGCGAAATCGAGATTGACGAGACCAGGCTTTGTCACGACTTCAGCAATTCCTTTTACAGCATTTACAAGAATTTCGTCAGCGACTTTGAATGCAGTTCCAAGCGAGACGTCAGGAACAATTTCCAACAATTTGTCGTTCGGAATAATTATCAACGTATCTGCATAACCCTCAACATTTTCCAGCGCATCAGTCGCATTTGTCATTCTCTGTTTTCCTTCCATCGTGAATGGCAACGTGACAATCACAACTGTGAGGGCGCCCATCTTTTTCGCAACTTCAGCAACAACTGGAACAGACCCGGAGCCAGTGCCGCCACCAAAACCTGCAGTGATAAAAACCATGTCAGCCCCCTGCAACGCTTTCTTTATGTCGTCCTTGCTCTCCTTTGCAGCCTCCATCCCGACTTTCGGATCTGCCCCTGCTCCGAGACCGCTCGTAAGTTCCTTTCCAATCAAAACTTTCTTGTCTGCATCAGTATAAAGCAGGTCTTGCGCATCAGTGTTGATTGCAACTGTCTCTGCTCCGACAATTCCTACTTGCATTAAACGAGTTATGGTATTGTTTCCAGCCCCCCCGCAACCGACAACCTTTATCTGCGTCTTTCTTGATTCAAGAATTTGCCGCAGTTCTTCGTCTACTTCTTTACTTCTCTCCTGCTGCGAAGGACGTTCGCTCATTTGTTTTATTCCCAGTTCCGCCACCTCATACAAGAAGCTTCTTCATATAATTTCAAAGGTTAAAAATAAATGTTTGAAAGCTTTCGCCAGCTTTCAGCCACCCTTCTCACCACTTTCCTCAGTCTTTTCCCCGACTTTCTCGGCATTTTTATCGGTTTTCTCGAAAATGTCTACAAACTTCACCTTTTCTATCCCTTCCACATACTTCAGCGCGTTGTTCGCAATCATTTCCTTCACATCAGTCCTGATATTCGCCTTTTTCTTGAACTCAATTTCAGCAGTCTTCACCTTCTTTTCGATTTCGACAGCAACTCCTTCCTTGTCAATTCCGACAAAATAATAAATCAGCGCAGAAATTTTTTCCGCGACATCCTCGATCTTGCTCACAACAGTCAGGTCGTAAGCCAAAGTTTTTCCGGCAAGTGGATGGTTGAAATCAACTTTCACACGGCCGCCGTCCATGCTCATCACGCGACCGCGCAGATTGTTTATCGTCACGACACGGCCGACTCCCACATCGATGTCCTGCTCTTTGAAGCGGGCCTCTGGAATTAATTTTATGTATTCGGCATTCCGATCGCCAAAACCTTTGTCAGGCTTTATCTCAAAATTTTTCTTCTCGCCGACGTTCATTTCTTTCAACGCGTCGTTAAGGCCAGGCAAAACAAAATCCGCTCCCACGACAATCGGTACAGGTCCGTACTTGAATCCCTCTCGCCACACGCCTTCCTTCCTCGCGGCCTGCTCGTTTGTTATGTCGAAAATCTCTCCACTGTCCTTCACCTTCCCAACATAATCGATGTAAACAAACTCCCCGCCTTTCATATTTTATTTTCTCACTGTGTTTTTGTCAATTTCGCCGACCGTTTTTCTTCCCTTGCAGACATTGCAGAAAGGTGTTCCATCCATCACGCATTCAGGCCCGACATGACGTCCGCATGCGTGACACGTGAAAAGCCCCGGAGAAAACCTCCCGCACGATTGGCAGATTCCACCCATCGTCATTTTGTTCTCATCTCATTTACCTTCGTATTTCAATTTAAGCGCCAAAAGAATTACAGTCAATGAAAAAATGATTCCGTTCGCACTCATTATAAATGCATCATTTTTCATAAGGCCGTAAATAAACCAGCTCCCAGTCCCAATCATCCACAACGCTATCATATACAATGAAATGTCGCGAGTCTTCCTTGTCTTCCAGGTTTTTATTACTTGAGGGAGAAAGCCAATGCTTGTGGCGATCAATGCAATCAATCCAATTATAGAAATTAAATCAGCCATAAAGCAAGTTGTTCTTTCAAAACTTTAAATGCCGGGGGTGGGATTTGAACCCACGAAGGGACTAACCCACAGGATTTCTTCTTTCATCTTTTCATCAAAACTTAAGACGCGTATGATTAATCTTAAGTCCTGCGCCATTGGCCAGACTAGGCGACCCCGGCGTGGCAAGTTTAATTTAATAAGAAATTTAGAACAGGAACTTAAATTTAAACAATCAGATGCAGTGCTCAACTTACTTGAGCTTTCCTAATAATTTTCCGAACTCGTTTGCCTTTTCTTCCAACACGTTGGCTGCGGCTGCTACGATTTCTTCAGGCGAATTTCCACTCACGCTCTCGATATTGAAAATGAAATCATTTCCCTCGTACTTGTAGCCCACGACAGCGGACTGCCATTTCGCGTGCTTTCTTGCCGTCCCGAGCTGTGCGATCGCTTCGAACTGGAGTTCCTCCCCCTCGAATAGCTCGACTATCGGAATTTTTTCAAAAACAGGTTGCACATCCTTCGCTTTGCTCTTCATGTCGCCGGCATAAACTACTGCCGGACCTTTCTTCTTCAGCACAAGCTCGACCTGGCAGCGGCTGCATCCCTTCCCTTTGCAGTTGTCGCAACTCTCGTTGAAGTTGTACGCCTTTCTGTCGAACGTCAGCGGTATCTGCCCGATACGGTTTGCCATGAGCTCGTCAGGAATCGCCGAGTCGTTCTTCTTGAAATCTACGAACTCGACTGCCATAGTCGGAACTTCTGATGTCATGATACGCCTGAGTTCGTTGGCAAGTGCGACGTTGATTTCCTTCACGGAAAATTCAACGGAATCCTTTGTTTTGCTCAAAACTTCGATTTTCATAACAATCACATTTATTTTTGAATTGATTTAAACACGTCGGCCCCTGCGACCTCCCGGGCGTCGGGTCGTGTCATGCGGAATCGGCGTGACGTCTTGAATCAGTCCGATGCGAAGCCCTGCGCGTGCCAAAGCCCGGATCGCTGGCTGGGCTCCTGCCCCTGGCGACTTGCTCTTGTGTCCGCCTGCCGCGCGTACGTAGACATGAATTCCTGTAATTCCTTTTCCTATTGCATCTTCCGCCGCCTTTCGCGCAGCCTGCATTGCTGGAAACGGCATCCCTTCCTCGCGTGACTTGTCTGTCATCATACCTCCTGAATAACGGGCAACTGTTTCCGCGCCTGTAATATCAGTTATGTGAACGATCGTGTTGTTCGATGTGCTGAAAATGTGAGCTATTCCCCATTTGATTTCTTCTTGCCTCATGCCGACACCTTCTTTACAGCCTGAATCTGGATTTTGATTTTGTCTTCCTCTTCCTTCAAAACAATGTAGCTCGGATATGTTATTCTTCTGTCGTTGATTTTCACGTGGCCATGGACGATGAACTGCCTGGCCTGACCTAGCGTGTTTGCGAATCCCTTTTTGAAAATAATTGTCTGCAACCGTCGGTCGAGAACTTTTTCCAGCGTCAACCCGAGGACGTCGTCAAGAGTCGCGCCCTGATCAAACAGCCCGAGTTTCACGACTTTGTCAACAAGGATTTTTTCCTTTCCTTTATCAATCTTTGCCGCCAGCTCCCTTGCCAGTCGCCTGAATTTTCTCAAAAGTGTTTCAAACTTCCATATCTCGCGCTTCTTCCTCAGTCCGTACGACTTCAGAATTTCCCTTTCACGCTCGATTCGCTGCTTGCTCCATCCTTTCGTCGGCGTCTTGTAGGATTTTCTCTGTCTCTTCATACTTCATCACTTCTTCTCTTCTTTCTTCGGCTCTTCCTTCTTTGTGGCAGTTGTTGTTTTTGCTGCTTGCGCCGTTGTTGCCGCAGCTTCCTTCTGTTCTTTTGCAGCTCCTGCAGCCGCCCCGCCTGTTGGCAATGCCGACTTTCTTATTACTCCGACAACGCGACCCTTTCTAAAAGTGCTGCGCGTGTGCTGACCTCGGACTGGCAAACCGTACATGTGACGCACTCCACGATATGACTTCAAATCAATGTAATGCTGCACATCGAACTTTTTCCGCACTTCCAAATCAGAACCTGTCAGGTGAACATCTTTTCCGGTTTCTGGATCTCTTCTTCTGTTCATCACCCACACAGGAATTCCAAAATTAGCAGGGTTTTTTATAACTTGCTCGAGATGCTGAAGCTCTTGGTCGTTCAAAGACCCGAGTTTGCGGTTCATGTCAATTCCGGCCGCAAGAGGTATTGATTTTGCAAGCGTCGGCCCTATTCCTTTGATTCCTCTTATAGCCCGCCAGAGAGGTTTCTCTCCGTTCAGGTCACTGCCTACGACTCGGACGATTGCGCGTAGTTCTTCCCCAGCTTCCGCTGCCTTAGGCCTTTCCTTCTTTTCCTTGGCTTTCTTAAACTCTTTCTTCTCTTCCTTTTCTTCAGCAGCCTCAGCCCTTACCTTGGTTGTTCCCATTCTCTTCCCTCAATTCATCCTCAATAAAGTATCTAATTATATCTGTAGAAATAGTTTTTAAGCTTAATCCTCTTGTAATATTCATGCAAACAATTGGTTTGAATGCAATTTTACTTCCGGATGAGACGGTGAAGCAAGCCTCAATAGAGATGAGTCAGAAATTAAGTCTCAAATATGATGTGCTGTTTACTTTAGATGGTATTCGATATCACCCCCACATCACGATTTATCAAGCACTTTATCCTGAAAGGAATTACCGAATTATAGTTGATGGTTTGCGCGAAGTAGCAAGTTCTAAAAAGCAAGTAGGAGTTAATATGAGAGAAATTGTTTATTATCCTTTTTCTCGTTATTCGGCCCGCGGATTTGTTCACTGGAATTGTGAAAGCAACCAGGATTTGTTAGAACTTCAAAAAAGAGTTCTTGATGTTGCAAATCCTCTTAGGGAAGGCTTAATACCAGAAGGACTTCTCAAGATGGAAAAAAGAAAGCTTGTTGATAGTGAAGTTCAAAGTATTAACACAACAGGAAGCTTGCCATACCCATTTCATATAACAATAACAAGATTGCGAGATTCAAGAATTAGTGGCTGGTCAATTCCGAGAAAAAAAATGTCATTCACTACGAATAAATTATATTTAGGAAGACTTGGAGACCACGGAACTGTCGTTGAAATATTAAAAGAATTTCCTTTTAGAGTGGACTGAGAGAGTGGACTCAGCGGGATTTGAACCCGCAGCTTCTTCCATTCAGGTTTTCTGGAATGCCATGGAAGCGGTCTACCGTTGACCTATGAGCCCATGCTGATTGATTAAATGATAATTGAATTAGAAAAAGGAAATGATTTGAAGCTTTGCTTTCGCGCTTCACTTCTTGGCGACACGCGACCACTTATGCTTCTTGGCTTCTCTGCCCATCATAAAACTCTTTTCGCACTTGCTCGCGTCAAAATAAAAAATCGTCCCGTCCGGCTTGACATACATCTTGCCAGTGCCTGCAATGATATTCTTCCCGCAATAAGAACACTTCATTCAACTCACCCACTAGCGGTTAGCCATTTTAGCCGCGCTTTCCATTTCAGTCTCGCGCAAAATTAAAATGTCGCCTACGCGTATCGGCCCGAGAACATTTCTTGTCAGGACTTTTCCCCTGTCAGGGCCTTCCATTACTTTGCATCTCACGACCATCACGCCGCGGACTCCACTCCTGCCTAACAATTGTAATACTTCTGCCGGAAATCCTTCTTCTACCATTAGAATCACTCGATTTTACTCATGTTTTACTTTTTGATTGCTTGCAACATCTTCAGTACGTCCTTCATCAAGTCCTTCCCATCACCAGCGTCAACAATTCCAATCGCCGCAGATGGAACGTCAATTCCTGATGCACGGCCAAGCTCTTGCTTGCTTGACACATAACAGTATGGAATTTTCTTTTCCTCGCAAATGACTGGCAGGTGCATGAGAATTTCTTCAGGCTCAACGTCCTCGGCCATGACAACTAGCTGTGCCTGACTTTTCTCCACTGCCTTCGTTGTCTCGTTAGTACCGCGTCTCAACTTGCCATTGTTCTTAGCTGCTTCTAACAGTTGCAATATTTTGTCGTTTAACTCTTTCGGAGTATCGAATTTTACATACGCCTTAGGCATCATCTCACCTCTTCCTTCATCACTATTCCACTAATGTATAGTTCATTTGTGAGCATAATATAAAACTATATCTTTATTAACCTTATCCACACGACAAAAGCCAATTCGTACAAGCTGTATGAGCTGACCAACTTTCAGTTTTTTCATGTTTATTTCGCCGATTCCATTTCTAATTTTTCCATCAGACGTAATAATTTTTATTTTTACGTTTGGTTCAGAAATCCATTGTATTTTTTGCGCGCCATAATCAATTTTCTTCGAAATGAACTTTGCTTTCGAATTTAGATTGATAGTTGCGATGTTGATGAGTCCAATATTTTTGTTTTGGTAATTTTCATAATCTGCTTTTTCGATGTAAATTTTTCCCGCATTGAGCGGAAGTTTTCTATAACCTCTTTTAGGAAAATCTGGGTGCATCAAAATCTTAACTGTTTTATCTTTCATTGGCGTGTCGATAGATATTTTCACTGGACTGAGGGCTGCGAAATATCTGTTCGCATTTGCATCAATCTTTTTTCTGTTAAATGATTCTAATGCTTCCCATTCAAGCTCAGCCTCAGCCTTCGTCAAGCCTGTTGAGAGCAAAAAATCTGTTATTGCTTCTGGAGCAAAACCACGCCTTTTTAGTGCAATTAATGTCGTCAATCGTGGATCATCCCATCCTAGGAGTTTCTTGTTCAAAATTAACTCGCGAATCTCTCTTCCCTTTGTTATAGCCCCCTTGATTTGAAATCTTCCCATCTCGATTATTACTGGCGATTTGTATCCGAGCGCGGAACGGATGTGTTCCTGAAGATCAGCTCTCAACTCAAACTCCTTTGTTCTAACGCGATGCGTGATACCTTCCCAAACATCAAGCATTGCTGTCGCAAAATCGTACAATGGCCACAGCCTGTATTTGTTTCTTGTTCTGGGGTGTATTGTATCAGAAATTTTTATTATCGATGGATCTCGAAGAGTTGTGTTTAGATGCTGCATGTCAATTTTCATTCTTACAGTCGCTTGTCCCGGTTTGATTTTTTTAAACATCTTCTTCCAAAGTTTTAAATTTTCTTTTGCATTTTGTTTTCTATGCTCGCAAGTTTCTCCTGCAGCTCGTTCCTTCTTTATTGTTTCCTGCTTGCACAAACAGACGTATGCGCTATCTTTTTTTAGCAAAATTTCTACAGACTCGTAATATTCAGGCAAATGATTTGATAGGTAGTCAAGCTTGTCCCATTTTATCCCAAGCCACTTCAATCCGGAAAGAATTTCTTCGTAGTATTCTTTTTTGGCTAAATCGGGGTTACTGTCTTCGAATCTCAAGACAAATTTCCCCTTGTATTTCTTCGCATAGAGATAATTGATTAACGCTGCCTTTGCATGTCCTAGATGCGGATATTTGCTTGGTTCAGGCGGAAACGCTGTGATAACTTTTCCTATTTTTGCATTCAGCAATTCTGGCAATTCGTATTTCTCCTCTTTTTTCCTCGCAATTCTCTTCACTCCAAGCCGCTTTATTTTTTCTCGCTGTTCTTCTAATGAAAGCGAATTTACCTCTGCGACGACGGCATTTATTTTTTTTATTGTTTCAGAAATTTTATTCTTTATTTCCGGAATTTCTGCAATCACTTTGCCCAGAACTGCATTTGCGTTGGCCTTTCCTTCGTGTTCAGCAGCGTTAAGCAAGGCATGCTTGAGAATTATGTCATCGAGATTTTTCATAATGTAATGTTTGATTTAACTTTATAAAAAGATGAGTTTAGGGCGCTGACCCTAAATCTTTTAAAAGCTTATATACATTCGCAAAGATTTGTTAATTATGGAAGAGGAGTTCAAGGTTTCTAAGGACTTGATGAAGGTTGTATCTGCCGACACTCGCACCGAGATATTGCACGCGCTGGAAAGCAGGCAAATGACTGCGTCCGAGCTCTCCCGTTTTCTTGACAAGCACGTGACGACCGTCGCTGAGCATCTTGACCTTCTTCATCAGTCAAACTTGATTGAACGAATAGAACGACCCGGAAGAAAATGGATTTACTACCGACTATCGCGACTTGGCAAGCAAATACTTCATCCTCAGCCATACAAAATTATTCTGGTTTTGACCCTAAGTTTCATTTCCCTTAGTTTTGGACTGCTCTCCCTGCCGCTTGGATTCCACCAGGACGTTGCATCGATGTTTGTACAGCGCGCGGCACTGCCAGCAAAGCAGGATGCCGAGTCCGTATCGGCAGGAGCAACTGCAACCACATCGACAACCCAGGCATTATCCACAACAGATGCATTGCTCCCATTGCTGTTGGTGGCGGTTTCGGTCGTCGGAGTCGCATATTCGGTCAGAAAGATCAGAAGGGACTATTCGTCGTTCCGCGTGCCAGAGAATTAATGTAGCTTTTTCTAAAGATATTTTTAAATATATACATTAGAATCACTATATTTAAGCTTAAATATCATATAAAAAGAATTATTTTATAGTGGTTAGCAAGAGTGTGAAGTAATTTGGTCAAGGAGAAGCAAGTCCCAAGATTATTTTTGAGACCCAAGCCTGTCAAAATGCTCATTTCCTTAAAGAACGGGCCCAAGTACGCCACAATTATATCTAAGGAAGTCGACTGCACTTACTCTCACACCGTAAAACTTCTCGATCAGTTCAAAGGATTCGGGCTTGTCGATTTCGAGAAAAAGGGAAGAATAAAAATAGTGAAGCTGACGGACGAAGGACAGGACCTCGCTCATTCTCTAGAGACTACTTTGATGAAGCTTTCGAAAATAAAAGAGAAAGTCGGATAAAAATTTGAAAAGCTTTATTAACTTGTTGTTCGGAATGATTTTTATGCCGCGACAGAAAAATAAGCTTACAAAACTGAGAAAATTAGAGCTGGCAGTGGTCAAGCAGGCGGAAGAGGAAAAGTCAGAAAAGGAATGGGACGAATTGGAAGAAGAGTCGGATGAGGAGTTGAAGGAACCGAAGACAGTTCATGAGGGGCTTGGAATAGAAAAGGAAGAGGAAAAGGATCAAGAGCCATATCCGGAAATTGAGAAAGAGCTTAAGCACGAGGACGAACCGGACAAAGCGGACGAAGAGGAAAAGGAGGAAGATTAGGAAGTGAAAAATCCGATCATTGCTGGAGCGTTGAACTTCTTTTTGCCAGGTGCTGGTTATGTCTATGTTGGAGGACGAAAACGAAATTTCGGTTTCATAATTTTGATTTCATTCATACTTCTTTATTCAACAGCTTTTCTCACAACGAACATACCTCCGATAGTTCCGCAGCCAGGAACAGAACAACCAGTGGAAATTAGCATTTACGACCAAGTCGGCTCAATCGCCGCATTCCTTCTTCTCTTCGCGTTTGCTTACGACGCTTACAACGAAGCTTCGAGAAAGAAATAGATTTTTCCATTTATGTTGATTTTCTCGCATTTTTAAGCTTAGCAGTGCATTGTTACGAGTAATAGGGGTGAATAATTAATGCCATTCGAAAATAGGGGCGGATTCGGCGGAGAGCGCAAAATGTTCAAAGCAATATGCGCCGACTGCGGAAAAGAATGTGAGGTTCCTTTCCAGCCTACTGAGGGAAGACCTGTATACTGCAGGGACGACTTTCCAAAGCACAAAAAGTATTAGTTGAACTAATAATCTGGTAATCTAATTCTAGTAAAAATAATAGAAGAGTACAAGTTTAATTCTATTGACTAGAAATGCAGAGAGGCAGATATTTCTCTATCCGTCAGATTTTGTTTAAGAATTTCAAAAACAAATAATCAATATGGGAGAAACATACATTCCTGAGGAAGTCAAAAAGCTTCTTGTCATGCTGAATTCAATCAATGCCAAAATCAAAAAAATCAAGGACGCGGAGCCGACAAGGCTGGAGAAGCAGATACGCTATCTCGAGCAGAGGCTGAAGTTCTTCAACCCTACAAAGGAGATGCTCGACTACATAATCAACCATGCCGAAAAATCGAAAAAGCTGGATCCGATCCTGCTGCAGAAGTTGAAAGACGAGTACGCAAAGAAGCACGATTACTGATTTTTCTGAGGTTCCCGTTCTTACTGGCTCTTCTTTTGCTTTTTCTTAGTCTTCTGACTTCCCGAAGAACTATCTTGGAAATGTTCGAACGAATCAGGGTTGAAAGAGCAAATCGCGTGATGGCGAGGATAGTAAGTCCTGCTTACAGCCCTGTGGCAATTTGTGCAAATCATATTTTTTCACCCAAATAGTCCTAGAGGATAGGATATGTCGGAGGTCTCTAGACGAACCACTTTCTCTTGTTAAACTCAGAAAATTCAAGCCTCATTGCAACCTGCATGCAGTTGCAACCAGTCATGTTGTGCATGCTCATTCCCCTGAAGAAGCCCGTGTGGTTTACCTTGGTGAGCTGGCCGCAATATGCGCATTTGATTTGAACTCCTGTCATAACTAACGATATTAACTGGGTTCCGACTTTTAAGTAGTCTAAAAAAGTCGTTGAAAATATCAAGAAGAAATTCAAAAATTTAGGAAGGTTTAAATACCCGACTTTCTATTGTAAAGTAAAGAAAAAATGAAAAAGTACAAAGCCTGTGACAATTAGCGTTGGTTCGTGATAGTAATTCGATACTAATTCTAATGCTCTTGTGACTTTGAAAAAAAGGAGAATCAGTTATGAAATTTGAAGAAATGGGTATAGAAGAGAACGTATTGGATTCGCTCAGCGCGATCGGCTTCGAAAAGCCGACGAGGATTCAGTTAGAAACGATACCGATTATCAAGCAGGGTTTCGACGTCATCGGGCAGTCGGAGACAGGATCTGGAAAGACAGCCGCATTCGGGATTCCGCTCATCGAAAAGGTCGAGAGAAACGGCAAACTTCAGGCGCTCGTCCTTGCACCTACAAGGGAGCTCGCGCTGCAAATAGAAGGCGACCTCAGGCGGTTCGCCCAGTTCAAGAAGCTTTTCATTCAGGCAGTCTACGGAGGAGTTTCAATGTCGCCGCAGATTTCCGGGCTGAGAAGGGCAGAAATCGTAGTGGGGACTCCCGGAAGGGTTCTAGATCACATGGAAAGAGGGACTCTCGACGCCAGCAATCTGAAGATTTTCGTTTTGGACGAGGCAGACAAGATGCTTGACATGGGATTTGTCGAGGACATTCAGATTATCGAGAGGCATATTCCGAAAAACAGGCAGACGCTTCTATTCAGCGCGACAATGCCTGACACTCTGGAGAAAATAAAGGAGCATTTTACAAGAAACGCGAAGAAAATCAGGACAGAGATACAAGTCCGCGAGGATCTGTTGAAACAATTTTACTGCGACATCGACCAAAGCAGCAAATTCTCACTTCTCGTGCATCTGATAAATAAGGAAAAACCGAAGCTGGGAATAATTTTCTGCAATTCAAGAAGGGAGGCGGATTCCATTGCCAAAAACTTGCAGGAAAATGGAATTAACGCGACGGCTCTTCACGGAGGCCTGACGCAAAACAGAAGGGAGCACATAATGCAGGAGTTTCACAGAGGCATCATCGAAATTCTAGTTGCGACAGACGTTGCGGCAAGAGGGCTTGACATAAAGAACGTGACGCACATCTTCAACTTCAGCATTCCCAGAAACATTGACGATTATGCAAACAGAATCGGCAGGACAGCGAGGGCAGGCGAGTCCGGAGTCGCGATATCCTTGCTGAGCAGGGACGACCACAACCTGTTCAGGCAGATCCTAAGGACTTTTTCGTACAACATTGAAAAAATGAGAGTCACTGACTTCAAAATTCTCCCGTTCAGAAGATACCAATATCGCGAGCAAGGAAATTTCAGAAGGAATTTCGGACGCAGGTTTTCACGAGGAAGCTATCGCAGGTAATTGAAAATTTTTATCTCCATCTGTCCTGCGTTTTAAATCTCCTTTTGGTCTTTCTTCTATTCCTGACTCTTTGCTTTCCGGTTTTCATGCATTTCACTTACAGAATCAGCTTGTAGTACGTCACTCCGTTCGCTTCCATTTTTTCGGAAATCTTTTTGTGACTAACAAGGAACGTCAGGTTTTTCTTGACAACATTCAGGTTGATCGTCCTTCCGATGCTTGCGTTGACGTGGTAGCTGATAGCAAGAAGCGACAGCGAAATTGTGGAGTCTGTCAATATTCTCAGAATCGTCGGTTCGACGAAATTGTAGCCCGAAAGTCTTCCTGACATAATATACTATATGATTTTCTGAGAAGATAACAGCGTGTTTGCATGCGAATAATAGACGGAATAGATGGTTAAATTAGGAAATGAAAATAGAATTATGGAGTCGAAGCGCGTCACGTTCATCAGAAGAATGGTCAAGAGAAGAAAGAAGAGAGCGTGGGACATGAGAAGGGGAGCGCAGGCCAGAAGAGAACGAAAATTCTAATTGCTATCTGAAATTTGATGATGAGTTTGTGAAGATTTTTGAAAGGTGATTGTGAATTATTTTCTTTAAGTATTGGAAAAGTAGAAGAAAGTAAAGATCAAGTAATTTCCCTTATTTTATTTTTCAAGTTTTCCTTCATGTCGCCAATTTCTGCTTCAAATTTTTTTGCAACTTTTTCTTGACGGTCAAGGTCTTTCCTATTTTCATCAATCCTTCTTGTTTCAGCATTAATGTTTTCCTGAAATCCCTTTTTCTTTTTCAAGTACTCATGATTTTCAATCTGCTCTTTAAGAGATTTCACTGTTGCGTTTTTTCCTGAATATTTCTCAGAAAGGCTGTTCAGAATTTTTGTAGACTTCAAATCCTTTATCATCCTCAAACTTTCGTCCTTGTCATCGGGAACTAATCTGCCTTCAGCCAGCATGCCTTCCATCGCGTCAAGAGCAGCATTTATCGTTTCGAAGTTGGAATCCTGAACAAACGCATCGAACGGAGATTCCAAATATTTTTTCAACATATCTTTATTTTTGAAGGCAGCAATCTTTTCTTCCACTGCATTGGCAAATTTTTTCAGCGGTCTGTTAATAGATGCAAAAATGTTCACGACTTCCTCTATTACTTTCCTTGCATCAGCTTCAGCAGCTTCTTTTTCTTTTGTTA
>Ga0209541_10009934_pt1 | contig 15293 bp, 22 predicted proteins | sample RifCSPlowO2_01_FD_184027 | JGI IMG/M metagenome (GOLD analysis project Ga0209541, IMG submission 184027) | Groundwater microbial communities from Rifle, Colorado - Rifle CSP2_plank lowO2_0.1 (SPAdes) (version 2) | ecosystem: Environmental > Aquatic > Deep subsurface > Groundwater | place...
AAGCGAACGTTAGTGAGCGAAGTCCTGAGCGAGCCTCAGCGAGTCGAAGGACAACGAGCGCATCGAAGGGCCGGAAACGAATATGTGGACCGTCTATATCCTCTTGTGCAGCGACAATAGTTACTACATCGGCAGCACCAACAATTTAGAAAAAAGATTTAGCAACCACAAATCGGGTAATGGCGGCGCTTACACCAGAAGTCACAAACCCCTGAAAATTATTTACACCGAAGTATGTCCTGATAAATCATCGGCATTAAAGCGTGAATCCCAATTAAAACGCTGGTCCCGGTCCAAAAAAGCAGCTCTGATAAAAGTGTTTGACAGACAAGTCTGTCTAGATTAATATAAGGACATGAATAAGGCGAAGACAGCGGATTCGGCAGAGACCCGGATTTTAAAAACTGCATCCGATCTTTTTTATCGTCAGGGCTATCGGTCTACCGGAACAAACGAGATTATTCAGAAGGCTAAAGTAGCCAAAGCCAGTTTCTTTTATCATTTTCCCACCAAAGAGGCCTTGGCGGTTGCTTATCTCAAAGACCTTCATGCCAGGGAAGCGAGAAATCTTCTTGACTTCGTTAACAAATGGCAAAAGCCTTATGATCGTTTTCTTGCGGTGATCAAATGGATTGAACCCTGGATCAAATCGAATGATCTGCGCGGCTGCGGCTTTTTAAACATGGTTTCTGAAGTACCCGATAAACGCAGCGCCCTTCGCAAAATGGCAAAAGAGCATTACGAATCCCTCGGTGGCCTGATTACGCAATTGACACAGGAACTCATTGATTCCGATCCAAAGCGCTACCGCCATTTAGACGTTTCCGGCACTACCAATAACTACCTTGTGATAGTCGTGGGGGCGATTGCCTTTAGTGAAACCAGCCAGGATAGTCAGCCCAGCCGTAGTGCCGTGGAAGCGGTCAAAGCCCTCATTGCCTATTGACAGACCAGTCTGTATATATTACCTTTAATAAAGGTTAAAACAAAAATAAAATTAACAAGAAAGGGGGTGAATAACAGCATGGCAAAAGTAAATGGATTAGAGGTTAACGATATAACCCAAATGGTTACGGGCGTCAAAGCCAATCCCGGTATGGCACAGGCAACATTCTCTGCTGTCACTTCTTGGGTAAGTGGTTTTCACAATAAAGCTGCAGTTGCGGGTTTCAAACTGGGTGGAGTAAACATGTCTCACGGCAAAACCTTTACTATCGAAGGTGACCACCCCAAAGAGCTTTTAGGAACGGACCTTGGCCCCACTTCCGTAGAAGTGGTTTTAGCGGCTCTGGGTCACTGTATTGCATCAGGCTGGGCCGTGTACGGTGCGTCTCTCGGCGTCCCTATAGATGACCTAAGGATAGAAGTTGAGGGCGATATTGACCTTCAGGGCATGCTCGGCTTGCCGGAACCCGGAAAAGTGCGCCCGGGATACCAAAGTATACGGGTAACCCATTATGTCAAAAGCGGCGCTCCAAAGGAAAAGTTAGAGCAGGTCAAAAAAATGGCAGAGGATCTTTCTCCGACTCGGGATTCTTTACGGGCAGTCAGCTTTTCGTCCAAGTTGGTAGTCCAATAGTAGAAGTAAAAATGACCCATTCGGCCGGATGGGTCATTTGGGTTCTCTTCCCAAAAAGAAGCCCTGATAAGTGGTAAAATCACCCCGTAGCTGGCGAACTTGAACCGCACATCCTAGTCCCCCAGCAAGATTGGACACTATGAAAAAGGTTTATCTTGATTATTTTTTTGGCTATCCAAAAGATGAAATTTACTTCTTAGCTAATAGAGTTGGTAGGAAATTGCTCGATTACCTTGGAGATGAGTTGTTTTTATTACTTGTTGACTCAAAAATTCTTTTGTCCTCTTACGATATAGAAAAACTTAGTCGAATAAAAGACAGTACATGGAAACTTCATTCAGCTTCCAAATCTTTAGAAGGATTTTTGAATAAGTTGATAGTTAACAAAAAACTTTACACAAACAAGAATCAAAGGATTGGAGATGTATTCGGTGACCAAAAAGAAGTACTGAAAAAAAAGATAGGGGATATTAGGCTAATTGCCAAAACCAAGTCCACCTGGGATTATTGTAGAAATGATGTTATGCACTACCAAAGAGGGAAGAAGTATAGATATGATGAAATGCAGAAAAGGTTCGAGGAAATAATAGAAATTATGAAGTTATTGTATGAAGATCTATACAATACTGAGTCAAAACCTGATGACGAAATAGATAAAGGTTTTAAGATGTACGTTTCTTCGAAATATGCCGGCCTTAAATATAATTTAAAAGAAAGAATTATAAGACTTATACGAAAAATCTAGCAATTTATGGCCGGTAGGTCCTAGATCGGCCCGCTCAGCAATGGATTCTAGTTTCCGCAAATCGTTGGATGGGGTAAAATTTCTGGTAAAATGATGGCGACTGTGAAGAACGTCGTCATTTTGCATGGAACCGGGGAAACAAAAGAATCTTTTTGGTTCCCTTGGTTGACAAAAGAGCTAATAAAAAAGGGCTATGCAGTATCTCTTCCGCTATTACCTGGTGCCGACGACCCTGATCTGAAAAAATGGTTACCAGTTGCTCTTAAAGAATCGTTTACTCCTGAAACCGTGCTTATTGGTCACTCAGCTGGTGGACCCTTGCAATTAAGTGTATTAGAAAATATTAACGTTAGAATTAAACAGGCAATTTTAGTTGCCGGATATGCCAGACCCGTGGCTACTAAGTACGAACCCCAGAAAATTCTTCAAGTTAATTATGACTGGGAAAAAATAAAAAGTAACGTAGACGACCTAATTTTCATTAATTCAGATAATGACCCGTGGGGGTGCACAGATATTGAAGGTAGATTTATGTTAGATAGAGTTGGAAAGGGAAAGCAAATAGTTATGAAGGGGGAAGCCCATATGGGATCGGATACTTTTAAACAACCATACAAAGAGTTTCCATTAGTTCTCAAACTCATTGACTGAAAAAAGTTTCAACATCTTACTAAACTAAACCCGCAGCCAACTCTATGAAACAGCTTTTTCTGACTTCCAGCGTCAATACAGTTGCCCATGATATTGCGAAGAGACTGGATCTGGCTTCACATAACAAACTTGTTTTTATTACCACCCCAGCCGAACCCGAAACAGGGGACAAAACCTGGCTCAAAAATGACCGGTTATCCTTGGTTAAAGCCGGGTTTAAAGTCACGGATTACACGATAACCGGCAAAAAACCGGATCAACTCAAAAACGACTTGATAGATTATGATTTCATTTATCTCTCCGGAGGAAACACCTTATATCTTCTGAAACAGTCTCAAAAGACCGGATTTATTCATCTCGTCAGGGATTTGGTAAATAAACAGGGAAAAACCTATATCGGGACGAGCGCCGGTTCTATTATCGCCGGACCCAAATGTCCGGACTATCTGCTTGAAAGGGATGAGGTAATGGAAGTTGAGAAGCAAAAAGGTTACGGACTTGTCAACTTTACAATCTTGCCTCATTGGGGCAGCAAGGACTTCAAAGATAAATATTTGAAAGGAAGATTACAAATAGCCTACAAGGTAAATCAGGTTCCTCTGCTCCTACTTACCGATACTCAATATGTCCATGTTAAGGACAATAAGTGCGAGGTTGTAGATGTAGCAAAATAAGCTCCAAATTTGCCACACAGAGGTAAAATATTGTAGATGGGAGTAAAACGGTTCGAATTTCTAAAGCCCAGGCTTTCTAATCTGATTTTGACTTTTATTATCTTAAATATGCCGCTTCTTCGGGAACAGTATTACACAGGTGAGTACGTTATCTGGCATCGTCCAATAGTTCTGATTCTCGGTTATTTTCAAAGTTCTCGTCCAGCGCAATTTCTCCCGTTAATCCTGGTGTTTGTTTCGGTGGCTTACATCTTGGCATCTTTATTGACTATAGTCATATACCAAGCTACATCTCAAGGAAGAAAATGAGGGCGAGGTGCTATCCACACATTAAATGAAAAAATTTGATATTATGAAATTGAAATCAGCATGGCAAAACTAAATACCTATCTCAACTTCGCGGGCAACACCGAAGAAGCCTTCAACTTCTACAAGTCCGTTTTCGGCGGAGAGTTTACGTCCGTCGTCAGATTTAAGGATATGCCGATGGAAGGCATGAATATCCCGAAAGAGGACGAGAACAAAATTATGCACATCGGCTTGACCATAGGCAAAGATGCCGTGCTCATGGCGACCGATACTCTGGAATCCCTCGGTCAGAAACTGGTTCAGGGTAACAATTTTTATATTTCCGTCCACCCGGATAGCAAAGCCGAAGCGGACAGGATATTTACCGCACTTTCCACCGGCGGCACGGTGGAGATGCCCATTGCCAGCCAACCATGGGGCGACTATTACGGCAGTTTCAAAGATAAATTCGGCGTGCAGTGGATGGTGAATTACAGCCCTGTGAAGACATGAGCATTAAAGATATCGTAAGATTCAAACTTCAGCCGGTTTTAAGAATTCTCCGCTAAGATCTGCGGTTACCCCATGAAACTCATCCTGCCCGTTATTGTCCTTCTTCTTGGTATCTCCGGTTTTTTCATCTGGAAAACCGTACTTCACAACAATGATATTACCGGCGCGCCACCGTATCTGGTTGACGACAATCCGCCGGGCGACGACCAATTAAACCGTTACTCGTATCTCCGGGATTGGAAACGCCCGGAAGGACCGGCCAAAGTAGCGCTCCAGGTAGGCCACTGGAAAAACGACGAGGTACCGGAAGAACTTGAGCGGCTGCGGGGTAACACCGGCTCTTCCGGGGCAGGCGTTGCGGAATGGCAAGTGGCCCACGCCATAGCCCAAAAAACCGCCGCTATTTTGGAGAAACAGGGGATTGCAGTAGACATCCTTCCGGCCACGGTTCCGCCGCACTATTGGGCGGACGTTTTTGTTTCCATTCATGCGGACGGCAACTCCAACCCCGCCGTTTCCGGTTTCAAAGCCGCCGCCCCCAGACGGGATATGACCGGAAACGCGAACAAATTATTGGCTTTTATTGAGGAGGCGTATCAGGCAGCCACGGGCCTGCCCAAAGATCCCAACGTTTCCCGCAATATGCGGGGCTACTATGCTTTTGCCTGGTGGAGGTATGACCACGCGGTCCATCCCATGACAACTTCAATCATATTGGAAACCGGGTTTCTTACAAGTCCAGCTGATAGGGCCATAATCGTCAGGCGTCCGGAATTGGCCGCCGCCGGTATTGCCAACGGCATTATCGCTTACTTGCAAAAATAAAACTTTTTGTTAACACATATTTTTCGCTGTATCGAAAAGGAGGTGATTTAATAATGCAAAATGTTCAAGGCACAACAGATCATTTAAAAAATCATCAGAAATATCCTGCCACTAAGGCTGAATTAGTAGCCGAATGTGACGGGCTTTCTGATTTTTCCCCGGAGGATAAAAAGGAATTTGCCGCAAAACTTCCCGACCGGACCTACAACTCCGCGGAGGAGGTAATGAAGGTATTGGGATTGTAAAATCCTTACACAAACGTCAGTGCGATGCCTTTTTTGTCCATTCTTCCGGTTCTGCCGATTCTGTGGATATACGCGTCCTGCGTTTCCGGCATTTCGTAATTGATGACGTGGGTCACATCCGGAATATCCAGTCCGCGCGAAGCCACGTCGGTGGCCAGCAGTACCTGGATTTCCTGTCTTTTAAACCGGTCCAGTGCTTTGAGCCTTTGGTTCTGGTTTTTATTTCCGTGGATGGCATCGGCTTTGAATCCCCGTTGGACGAGTTCGTCGGCCAGTTTTTGCACACCCCATTTTGTCCGTCCGAAAATCAGCACTTTTTCATACTCTTTTCTGATCAGCAGGTCATGCAGCTGGTCGACTTTTCTGCCGGGGTTGGTCACCCGGACGATTTCCTGATGCACGTTCAGCGGAGTTTCTCTCGTCTTCACCGACACGGTAATGGCGTTGTGCACAAAATTATTCAGTATCTCCCTGACTTTCCCGTCAATAGTGGCCGAGAAAAACAGCGATTGCCGCTCACGGGGCAGTTGCGAAATAATCAGTTTGATATCCAGAATGAACCCCATATCCACCATCCGGTCCGCTTCATCCAGTACCACCGTCCGGAAACCGGTCAGGTTAAGGCTTTTTTCCCGCAGCAAATCTTTGATTCTTCCCGGCGTGCCGATGACAAAATTATATGGTTTCAGTAAATTCCGTCTTTGCGGCCCGATATTCACTCCCCCTATGGCCAGTACCGCCCAGATTCCTAAGGACCGGCTAAAACTAAGCAGTTCGTTTTGGATCTGGCTCGCCAGTTCCCGGGTCGGGGTGACCACCAGCACTTTTTCCTGCCTGTTTTTGATTATCTTTTCGATCAGGGGAATCAGAAATGCCGCCGTCTTGCCCGTTCCGGTGTTGGCGATCCCGATTACATCCCGGCCGGCCAGAATATGGGGGATTACCTGGTCCTGGATCGGGGTCGGTGTGGCATAGCCTTTCTGTGCGATGTTGGTCAAAAGCGTAGTCTCGACTCCGAATCCGGTAAACGTGTTCACGGGCGTATAAGTTTCTTCCTGCTCCGGCGCCACATAACCGCGCATAAACCCCTCGGGATTAAAAAACTTTACGGTTCTGGCCTGCCGGCCGCCGTTCCGCTGTTGCCTGAAGCTCCTGTGGTAATTGTTTTGCCTCCACATACTTTAGATGAAGGGGTAAAACTGCCCAAAACAATACAAAACATTATGAAAAGGGGAAAAGATTGAAGAATCAAGAAGAAAAAGTGTCTCTTAATCTTTTACAGGTCTATTCAAAAAAATTTCAATGTTTAAAGCAGATTTACCACTTCAACAAAAACCATTGTATCACTCCCCCACCCCAATGTCAAGACTACTATAGGATGTATATCATTTGAGGCTGAAGAGGATATAATCAGAATTACTATGGATACAAAAAAAAGGACAAAGCTGATTAAAGACGCGCAGAAGGTGCTCAAGGAATTTGCCCGGTTAAATAATGCCACGGATTTTCCCAGCGTCGATAAATTCGACCATCTTCATGAAGAACTGATCGAAATGTCCAGACATCTAAGATACAAAGACGAGGACGAGAGAAGAAAAATCATAGTTGAAAAAAAGGAAGTTTTTATCGACGGCGTCGGCGATCTGTTTTTTGGTTTATGCCGCTTGGCCAACCAGCTGAACGTTGATATCGAGGATGCCTTCAACGAAGTCAAAACCAATATTTTCTCCCGCTACAATCCCAAAGCGTTAAAGAAAACCGGCAAAAGCGCCGCATAAATAATATGGCTAAAATGCTCGTCGTAGCGATTTCGATAAAAGGAATAGTAATTGAAGATGGAAAAGTTTGGTTGAGGAAAAACGAGAGAGACGAGTGGGAACTACCGGGCGGAAAACTTGATGAAGGTGAACAACCGGAAGAAACGGTCGTTAGGGAGCTGAAAGAAGAATTAGGTTTTGAAGTTGAAGTCAAAGATATCATCCAGGCCTATCTATACAAAATCGCGTCTTCATCGGACGAATCCGGTGGGGTTCTAGTTGTAACCTATCTATGTAGGTTAGTTAGTAAAACAGGGGACTTCGAAATTAACGGTGAATGGGGCAAAGCCAAATTCGAAAAGTTCTCACAGGATGAAATCAAAAACCTAAACATGCCGCAGTTTTACAAAGAATCAATCTTAAAAGAATTTAGCCTTCACACACCGGGAGTGTGAAATACAAATGGCCTTAAATAAAAACGAAATACAAAAACTTTTTAAGACAGAGATGGTTTATCTGGCCACGGCGGATATAAAGGGTAACCCACACATTAAACCGATCTGGTTTGTTTATCACCGGGGAAAAATCTGGTTTGAAACTGATTTAACTACCCGCTCGTTTAAAAATATAAAAGCCAACAACAAAATTATGTTGTGTTTCGGCGGCCGGGAAACTTATTTAGTTTGGGGAAAGGTCAAATGGTATAAAGAAGCAGATGCCCCTGTCCCGTTCAGAAAGTTGTTGTGGGATAAGTATGGCGATGATATGGATGACACCTTTATCACCGACAAAACCGGAATTTTTAAAGTAATTGTTGAAAAAGAATTATCCTGGCACTACGCCGACCAAAACTGGGAGTAATAATATGAATTGGTTTTTAATTGCTCTTATACCTCCTGCGCTTTGGAGTGTCACCAATCACTTCGACAAGTATCTCCTATCAAAATATTTTAAGGGCGGTGGAGTTGGTGCATTGATGGTTTTTTCCTCCGTGATCGGCCTGTTTCTGTTGCCATTAATCGCTTTTCTTCATCCCGAGGTCTTGGGCTTTTCATTAAGCAATATTTTAATAATTGTCAACGGGTTTCTTTATATACTCGCAGTATTGCCGTATTTTTATGCATTACAAAAAGACGAAGCCTCTATTTGCGTCCCTCTTTTTCAGTTAACATCAATATTTTCATATGTATTGTCTTATTTGGTACTTGGCGAAACACTGAACAATTACCAGTTATTAGGTGGATTTCTGGTCATTATTGGAGCTGTTGGAATTTCCTTAGATCTGACTGACAGAAAAAAGATCAAGTTTAAGAAAGAAGTGTTTTGGTTGATGGCGCTGTCGTCGCTTATTTTTTCCCTTAACTTTTTATTCTTTAAATATTTTGCTATTCAATCCAGTTTCTGGTTTACCAGCTTTTGGGAATACGTGGGTTTTGCAATATTTGCGATTTTGCTAATGTTATTTGTAAAGTCGTATCGAGCCCAATTTATAATCGTTCTCAAAACAAATAGAGCAGCTGTTTTAGGTATAAACGGGATCAACGAATTAGTGAATATAATAGCTAAAATAGCATTTAACATGGCCTCCTTGCTAACGCCAATTACACTCGTCTGGATTGTAAACGGACTTCAACCTTTTTTTGTATTCTTGTACGGAGTGATCTTGACAATATTTTTCCCAAAAATTAGCCAAGAAAATATCGCCAGAAAAGCTTTGTTCCAAAAACTTTTTGCAATTTTAATTATGTTTTTCGGTACTTATTTAATTCAAAAAAGCTAAAATAGCATGAAACTGTTTTTAGCATCAGAGGGCAGGAATCCTGACACCATCAAAAAGTTAAGCAAGTTTGTCGGCGGATTTACCGGCAAAAAAATCGCCTATATCCCAACTGCCGCGAACGGAGAAGAACAGTTTGGAAACTGGAAGACATCCAGCGCCACCTGGCAGCTGGTCCAGACTTTAGGTGCCGAAATAATCTCGGTCCAGTTGGAAGACTACAAAAATTCGTCGGTCATTGAGGTTTTAAAGAACAAAGATATTCTCTGGTTTGCCGGAGGTTCTCCGGGCTATCTGATGTATTGGATCAGAAGATGCGAGCTGGATAAAGCCTTGCCCGGGTTACTTAAAAAAAGTATTTATGTTGGCTCCAGCGCCGGCAGCATGGTGACGTCCAAAAAATTGAATACCATCGAATGGTATTTTGGCGAGGGCGAACCGGGGGCCAGCATAATTCCTGGACTGGGTCTGGTCGATTTCGATATCTATCCCCATTACGAAGACAGCGTTTTGGACTATGTTAAAAAGCACTACACAGGCAATAAACTCTATCTTCTAAAAAACGGCGAGGAAATCATCGTTGATAACGGAAAAGTCATTGTGCAGGGAGAAGAAAGAATAATCAAACCCCCAACTACTTAAACCCGTCGAATTCGATAGATTAATGTTATTGAATTCAATAACATTAGCCTTCACACACCGGGAGTGTGAAGGCTCATTCGTGGCAGACGGGGAAGCAAAGATCAATCCAACTGGTTTTCCTCTTGATTTCGGGATATATTTGGTCTAGCATAGACATACAGTGAAAAAGATTCCTGATAATCAAATTGCCTTCTATCAATCTCCGGACGGGTCGGTGAATATCGAAGTCCTTTATGCCGAAGAAAACATTTGGCTGACACAAAAGCTGATTGCCCAGTTGTTTGGGTGCAGCGTTGACAACGTCTCGCTTCATCTTAAGAATATTTTTTCTGAAGGAGAACTCGATCCACAAGCAGTTACCGAGGAATACTCGATAACTGCCGCGGATGGCAAACAATACAAGACAAAGCACTATAGCTTGGAAGCAATTATAGCCGTGGGTTACAGGGTAAATTCGGAGAGTGGCACGCAGTTTCGCCAATGGGCTACGGGAATTTTGAAAAACTACATCCACAAAGGTTATGCGTTGGATAGTAATCGCATGAAATACGGTTCCCGTTTTAGTACACGTTATTTTGACGAATTATACGAAGAAATCAAAGACATCCGGACTAGCGAGCGGATGATCTACCAGAAGATCACCGATATCTACGCTACTGCGATTGATTACTCACCCAAAACATTTGAGTCGAAACAATTTTTTGCCACAGTCCAAAACAAGCTTCACTTTGCGATCACAAGTAAAACTGCTGCTGAAATCGTTTCCGAAAGAGTAAGTAGTAAAAAAGACAAAATGGGACTCACTTCATGGCGCAGATCTCCCCAGGGCAAAATCATGCCCAGCGATGTAGTGATTGCCAAAAATTATCTGGACAAAAACGAACTGACTCATCTCAACAGTATCGGCAATATGTATCTGGACTACGCCGAAATACAGGCGGCTCGAAGAAAAGCCATGACGATGAAAGATTGGATAGAAAAACTGAATGCCTTTTTGAAGTTTAGCGAATACGAAATTTTGACCGACGCCGGCAAGGTTAGCCACGAAGTCGCAGAATCTCTTGCCCTTGGTGAATATGAAAAATATAAAAAAATCCAGGACAAAAATTACATCTCCGACTTTGACCGCTTTGCAAAAAAGTTACTTAATCGTGGCAGAAGTATAGACAAGGGTCGAGCCAGGCGGACAGATCGGATTGGGAGCTGACGTAGCCTCTGATATTCACGGAATCTCCCTTGTGGATTCCCAAATGCAGATGTTTCCTCTCGCCGTCCGTCTCCGTACTGAATCCTTTTCCTAATACCGCGATCACCTCCCCGGCCGAAAAATTTGTTCCGGTCACGGACGACAGTTTGACATGCCCGTAAATTACCGTCACCGGCGAACCGTTTATAACGCATGCCTGCACCGCCACCCCTCCGTACCCTGATGCCCGTTCTTTCACTTTCAACGGGCCGGAACAAATTGCGCGCACCCGCACCTCCGAATTTTGCTCATCCGGGAAAGTTTCAAAATCGGCAGCTGTATGGTATCCCCGGAACCGCTCAGGTGTTACCGGTGAACTTTCCGGCGTGATAAATATCCCGAATGGTTTTTTCGTCACCCTCTCTCCCGCTCTGTCCAAAGGAGTTAGCAGTTCAGCCGGCTTTGTTGTGGGAGATGGAACGGAAGAAATTTCCGGGACCGGGGTGGGGGATGAAGTCCGGGTCGGTCGATTCAGGAAAAACCAGATTCCTACTCCTGCCAATATTGACAAAATTACCCATTTCATGCTGTTCGTTATATCATACACATCGTGACCTACAAAACTCCATTGATTATAGCCACCGCCGTCGCCACCGTTTTCGGCCTCCAACAGTTTAAACCCGGCCGGGTTCTCTCCGAAACAGTGGAAATTTCACCCACAGCTGCGCCCTCACCGACTATTACACCCTCGCCCTCTCCTACCGTCACTCCCAAACCGACCAAGATCCCCACTCCTACCCCGAAGCCGCAGCCGGCGTACACTTCCCAGCAGATTTACGAATTTACTAACGAGTTCGGCGGCCGGTACGGAGTCGACCCCAACGTCATCCGCCACATCACCCTTTGCGAGTCCACTTTCAAGCCCGCCGCCAAAAATTATATTTACGCGGGTCTCTTTCAGTTCGACACCCGCACCTGGCAAACGTACCGTCGGCTCATGGGCGAAAATCCCGATCCCGACCTGCGCTACAACGCCCGGGAAGCAATAAAAACCGGAGCCTTCGCCATCTCCAAATCCGGCACCCGCTTGTGGCCAAACTGCAAGCCTTAATTATTTTCTCTTCATCATCGCCACAACACCGAATATTCCCAAAGACAGCAGAACGATCGCCGCCCCTGCCGGGATATTCAGATAGTACGCTCCGAACAAGCCAACCAGCACTGCCGCCATCGCAAACCCCACTGCCAGATACATCGTCTGTCTAAAGCTTCTGGCTATCTGCATCGCCGTTACCCCGGGAATGACCATCAGCGCCCCGATGAGCAGCACCCCCACGATCCGCATGGACAGCGACACCGTAATCGCCGTGAGAATCATAAGTATGGCGTTTACCCGCTCCACTTTCACACCGTTCACCCGGGCGCTGTCCTCGTCCAGCGCCGCCGCCAGCAGTTGTTTATACAATCCGACGACCGTGACGACAGTCGCCAGCCCCAATGCCGCCACCAGCCACAGCTCATTTGCCTGGACGGTCGTGATGCTCCCGAACAGGTAGTTAAACAAATTAGCGTTAAACCCGTGTGCCAGGCTGATAAGCACCAAAGACACCGCCAGCCCTCCCGGCAAAAACATGGCCAGGACGGACTCCGCCGCGATATTCCGGTTGCTGCGCAGCTTTTCAATTAAAAGCGCCGCCGCTACCGTCACCCCGATCGTCATTGCCAGCGGCTGCGTCCGCGTCAGCATACCGATGGCCACCCCGGCCAGAGCCACGTGGGACAGCGTGTCCGCTATCAGCGAAAACCGCCGGATGACCAGAAAATTACCTATTAATGGCGCCGCCAGCGCGATGACCGCCCCGGCAGCGAACGCCCGGATCATAAAACCGTATTGGAATATTTCCGGCATATTAATGGCCGTGCACCACAAACCGCAGGTTTTTGCCGTACAGTTTGTCGATAAAATCACCGGTGATAATTTCTTTGGGCAATCCGTGGCAAACGAGCGTTCGGTTGATACAAATCACCGTCTTCACTTCGTGCGCCACCACGTCCACATCATGTGACACCAGCATCAGCGTCAATTTTTTCGTCTCATTCAGATGCCTGAGCAATCCGTAAAATCCAGCCTGCGCTTCAGCGTCCACCCCCACCGTCGGCTCGTCCAGAATCAGCAGTTTCGGCTCCGTCGCCAGAGCTCTCGCAATAAACACCCGCTGCTGCTGCCCGCCGGACAATTCCGTTATCAGGGTTTTTTTGTATTTGTGCATGTCCACGTCAGTCAGAGCCCTGTCCAGGGCGGTTTTGTTTTTAGCGCTCATGGCTACGATTTCTTCCACCGTAATCGGGAATTTCACCGCCACTCCGGCTTTTTGCGGCACATATCCGATTTTTCCCCAATCCGTAAATTTTTCCAGTTCGACCCCGAACAGATACACCTTGCCTTTGTCAGGCTTTAATAGGCCCAGAATAACTTTGACCAGTGTGGACTTGCCGCTGCCGTTCGGCCCGATCACGCCCACAAAATCCCCCTCCTCCAGGTCCAGCGTAATTCCCTCGATTGCCGGCTCGTGGTTGTAAGAGTAGGTGACTCCGTCCAGTTTTACGATTGACATTGAAGTGCTGTTTTTAAATTAACTAAATTTTCCCGCATTATCGAAAAATAATCCTGCCCCACTGCCTGCTGTTCCTCCGTCAGTCCCTCGAGCGGGTTAAAAACCAGCGTCTGTGCCCCCGTTTCCTGCGCCAGAGTTTCAGCCAGCCTCGGGGAAACCAAAGTCTCAAAGAAAATATACTTTATCCCCAGGCTTTTTACCAGCGTGGCCGTTTGCGCCAGTTTTTGTGCCGTCGGCTCCTCGTCCGGGGACACGCCGGAAATAGCGGTCTGCGTCAGCCGGTATCTTTTTGCCAGGTAGCCGAACGCCGCGTGCGACGTCACGATATTTTTCTGCGCGCAGTTTTTCAGCCCTGTTCTGTATTCTTCGTCCAGCTGCGCCAGCCTGCTCTGTAAATCTGAATTATTGGCTTCGTACATGTCTTTATTTTGTGGGTCAGTTTCGGTCAGGGCTGTTGTGATTTTATCCGCCATTGTTTGCATTAGCACCGGATCCAGCCAGATATGCGGATCGTTTCCGTCAAACAAACTTTCCCCGACCGCCATGATCTTGTTCGCCGTCACTTTCCCGGCCCACGCTTCCAATCCTCCGCCGTTAACCAGTAGCAATTGGCTTTTTTCGATCACGGCCGCATCCGCCGTCGTCGGTTCCCAGTCATGCGGTTCCGCTCCGGCCGGGGTCAGGTTAGTTACATTCACTTTATCTCCCCCGATTTCCCCGGCCAAAAATTCCAGCGGATAAAACGACACCGCCACCCGCACACCGCTGCCTTCCGTCTTTCCCGTCTCCATCCTGCTCCACCAAATTCCCGCCCCGGCCGCCGCCGCCGCCAATACTACCAAAACAATTACTAATCTTTTCATCATCATTATTCTACCTTATAAGTACTTCTGGATGTTTTGTTTGTGTTCCTCGAATGTTTTGGCGCAATGGATTTGCCCGGAGGCGTCATGCAGGTAAAACAGGCACTCCGTCTCCGCCGGCTCCAGCGCCGCCCGGATGTATTCGATGGCCGGACTGCAAATCGCTGTCGGCGGCAGGCCTTTATATAGATAGGTATTATAGGGGGAATCCTTCTGTTTCTCCGCCAGGTCGATGTTGCCCCACCACCGCCCGTTCACTTTCCCCCGGGTGTACTGCATGGTGGCGTCAATCTGCAGCCGGATGCCCTGGTCCAGCCGGTTCCAGATCACCCCTGAAATTATTTTGGCGTCCTCCGGCCCCGCCGCTTCCCGGGCAATGAGCGACGCGATCTTCACTCCCGTCGTCCACAGCATGTTTTCGGCCAGGAATTTATCCAAAAGCGGCGCGATTTTTTCATTGAACCGGTCCACAAATCTTTGGGCCGTCACTTCCGCCGTCTCGTCCCTGGGCACCAGATACGTATCCGGGTAATATTGGCCTTCCCCGTCCAGTTTGTTCCAGCTCTCCAGCTTCTCCGTGCTCCATTCCAGCTTCTCTGCTAATATCTCCCCCACCTGTTCCTGCCGGATGCACGCCGACCATCTTACCCAGATCATGTCCGGTTTCCCGGCCAATTTTTTCACAATCTGCCACAAATTCATATTTTTGTTCAGCCGGTATCCGCCGGATTCAATCGGCTTACCCCCGTACACAATCCAATATCCCGTCTGGCTGCGGATAAACCCCTGACGAGCCAGCTCCCCGGCCGCCTCCCACCCTGCCTGTTTCTCCGGGACGATAAATATCCCCGGTTCGTCCTTGCCACTCACCGGCCCGAACATCATCCACCCGGTCATCGCCGCAAACCCCAGCACCAACCCTATCGCCACCCA
>Ga0209541_10009936_pt1 | contig 15293 bp, 14 predicted proteins | sample RifCSPlowO2_01_FD_184027 | JGI IMG/M metagenome (GOLD analysis project Ga0209541, IMG submission 184027) | Groundwater microbial communities from Rifle, Colorado - Rifle CSP2_plank lowO2_0.1 (SPAdes) (version 2) | ecosystem: Environmental > Aquatic > Deep subsurface > Groundwater | place...
CACCTAGTGTACTATAAGCAGTAATTGCGTCAGTAAACAACGCCGTGCTTGACGCCATAAACTTACCACCAACCGTCAAAGTTGAACCAGCCGTTGAAGAGGCCTGGGAAATAAAACCGCCGGTCAAGGTAGCCAAACCAGTAAGCGTGCTGGCACCGGTCACTGCTAAGGTACCGCCAGTACTAATGTCGGTGCTTATTGTTGTCGCGGCCGATACGCTCACCGCCACTATTACTAACGAAAGCGCTACCGCCAAAGCCACCGAATAAAAATCTTTGCTCTTAAATAATTTCATAATTAATTTTAATTAAATAATTCTAAAAAAAGCGAAACACCACCCTCGACAAAGTGATTAAATTTCTTCGCCGTGATAATTATACAGCCCAATGAAACACTTGGGAAAGTCAATTGTGGATAACTCGTTCTTGAGCGAGCAAATTTTGTAAATCGGGATTGTCTGGATTGGCTTTAAGCCCGGACAGGAGAATGTCTTCAGCGGCGCTGGTGTTTTGTTTATAAGAATACTTATAGAGTTCAAATAAACCGCGATACAAATCAATCCTATTGGGACTATTAGCAATCGCCTGCTTGAAATTGACTTCGGCTTTGGGAAAGTCCTTTAGAAAATAATGATACAAGTCGCCTAGATTGCCAAAAGAGATGGATTGGGTGGGATAGGCCTTGTTTAGATATTCCCAGATTTCCTTCGCGCCTTGATAATCGTGAATCATTTTTCGGTAAATCGCCAAATCTAGCCAAGTGCTGAAATTATCGGGATTGCTTTTCAAATCAGCGGTCAATTTGCGAGTTTTTTCCACTACTATTTTCTTGGCATCTTCGGCAAAACCATCTGGAAAAATTAGCGGCTTGTCCAAACTAGGAATGGCGGGCGCTGGTGTATTTTCAACTGACACCATTTCCACTTTGGCAACACCTCCGCCTTCCAATTCAACGCTGATATTTTCGTCAACGGCAATAGCAGAGGCCACCGGCTCAAGCGTTTTGTTTAGGTCGTAATAAATATAGATACCGGCGCCGGCGATAAGAATAACAATGACGGCAATGGAAATAATATTTTTGTAATTTTTCATACCAAAAATATAGCAGAAAATCCAGGAAAACAAAACCCCCGCCGATGAGGCGGGGATTTTTGCTAACCTCCTCCGCCTTAGGCGGAGGACACAAGTGGTTAATTTTTACTTAGAGATAACTTCAGCTGACATATTCGTGCCCGGTAGACCCACTATGCCATAACCGTTCGTCCAGTCATTAGTCCCAACAGTCGGAGTAGTCGTTGAGTTAGGTGACCAAATGAAGAAGTCCCGAACATGGTCGTAAGTTGCCCAGTATTTCCTGTTGGCATACAAGCCATCAATTTCATCAACTGGAAGCATGTAAGTCGTAGAAGAAGCCGCTGGGTAAGCTGGGTCGCCTTGAAGCTGGGTAGAGATTGAAGCACCAGCCGCAGCGCCTGACACCGTGCCCTGCACTTCAAAGTATCTTGAACCGCCAGCCGGCACTTGAACTGTGGTAGTGGCCGAAGCGGAGGTCTGTGGATAGAACTCAAGGTTAGAAGCCGAGGTACTCCACACAACACCCGTAAACGCCGTTTGTCGGAATTCACCAGCCGTACCCAAACCAGAGACTGGAGTAGAGTATCCGGAATCAGTGAAGGCATAGACATTTAAGCCCGTAACCGTAGCAGTGGTGGTAGAAAGTCTCACTGTCACCTTAGCAATACTGATTGGACCTTTCGCATCAGCCGTCACTTTGAATCTCAAAAGGGACTTAGTGCCGTTGTCCAAAGTATAGGTCGGCAATGTCACCTTAGCAATAGTCGGGAATGACTTCATAACCCGAATACCGCTGGAAGCCGAATCAGCTGTGGAGCTGGTATTAATGGTCGTTCCTGAGGCCGAACCGGTGCCTTGAGTATTGGCGACAGTGGTGCCGTCATAGTCAATGGCGATTAAGCGGCCAGAGGTAATCATTGGTCCATCTTCACTGACAGCCCCCAAATCACCCTTAATGGTAAGCGTTAAGTCGCCATTTTTCGGAATTGTTACCGGTGTCGTCAAAGTCAAAGTCATAGTCGTTGCCGTACCAGTAAATTGTCCCTCGCCAAGTTTAGTCGCGCCATCGTAGACATAAATATTAGTAAGGTCTTGAGGCGAACTGGAAGCCGTATTGGTAAGTTGAAGACCAATTTTGCTCAATGAGATTGCCTCATTTGAAGCGTGCAATTTCAAGACCGCGAAGGTATTACCAGCCGTCCCTCCCGCGCCTAATGCGTAAGAAGGCGTAGAAGAATCGTCAAGAGCCACTGTGAATGTGCCACCAGCAGACAAAGTCATCAACTGACCCATAGAATCATTCTCGGTAATGGTCGCCGATTGACCGGAAGTAAGACCGGTCGCTGAAGGCGAAGCGCTTGAATCATAACCCCAAGCGTAGACGCCTGTGGCACCCGCGCCAATATCGCACTTCAAAGCCAAGGTCTTAGTCGTATTCTTGGCAACCGTCAAGCCGCCATCAATGGTGAAGGTAGTGGAAGAAGCAATCGCCGAAGGGTCAACTTTATTACTAGCGCCAGAAATATCAACATTGTTGTCATAGAGACGACAATTCTTGACATTAGTAACAGTGTTGCCACCAGCGTTATATTCAAGTGGTAGAGAAGTAAACCGAATGTCTTCGCCCGAAGCTGTGGCATCAAGTTGATAGTTGGCAAAGAGATAACCATTCGCGCCAGCAACAATTGTTTGAGCGGACGGACTAGCGGAAACGCTAATCGTAATAACGGCCGTCTTGGCAGTCATTTGATTGGCGCTAACTAAAGTAGTAGGAGAAGTGGTAATGCTGTTGCCAGTCACTTGACCAGTAGCGCCTGTCCATTGAGTGGAAGGCGTAGTGGAAGCGGAAAAGACCGTGCTATTACCCCAAGTTGAGGACAACTTGCCTCTCAAGGAATAAACGCCCTTGCCAATCGGGAAGGTAACTGTATCCGTGAAGGTCAAAGTCGCAGGCGTGCCGGCAACCAAATCAACTGGTCCCGCCATCACACTGCCATTCGGGCCAACTAAGGAAACATTAGTAACCACATCAGCAGTCGTGGTTGAAGTGTTGAAGATCATACTGGTAACAGAAATCGGTTCGCCCAAAACCTCCACTTCAAAACCGCCGAGCGGTTGGTCAGCGAGGTTAATGGCGATATTCTGCGCCGCCACGGAAGTCGCTTTGGACACCGTGAGCGTGCCGTTAGACACCGTTACCACTGAAGCGTCATACCAAGGATTGGTTGAGGCAAAACCCGTTCCGGAAGTTGGAGGGGTAATACCATAACCATAGGTTTGACCGACAACATTCAAGTCAGTATTGCGGTAGAGGTCAAAAGCAATCGTTCGGCCTGAACCGCCGACAATATCGCCTTTGATGGAAATTTCCTTGGAAAGACCTTTATCAATGACCATACCTCCAAAACTGGAAGTGTAGTATTTGCCATCGGATGAAACCACCACCGGATAGGCAACACCATCAACATAGGTCGTCAAATTCGCGAAATCAGCTGAAGCGGCGGAACCCGATTGATTCCAACGAATAGAATTCAGGACAATTTTTTCAGCCGAACCGGCAGTAATTTTAATTGAAGAGAAAGTGTAGCCCGTTTTACCAACTTCCTTAGTAACACTGCCGTTCGGATCCAACGGACCGCGGGCATTTGTTACCGAGCCAATGGTCAAACCGACATTGCCGGTTTGTCCTGTGCCGACAATCGGCAAAGAACCCGTCACCGTAGCGGAAGTATTAACCGCCACCAATGAAAGAGAAAACACTGCGCCAGCAGAGCTGGAGTCAGCGTCAGCCGCCGGTCGATTCAAAGCCAAAGTCATTGTTCTTGATTGGCCGGCCTTAACTGTGAATGGCTCTGACAAAGTTACTTGGTGAGCCGAGTTCAATGTTTTAGCCAAACCAAGTTGAGCGCCTGTTTCATCAAGTAAGACAATGCCAGAAATATCAGCATCCACTGAAGGACCGCCGCGCTCCGCTACCAAACTGTTAACTACCACATCGCCGTCATTACCGGCGGTGAAAGTAACTTTGGTCATCGGAATGCGAGCCGCAGACAACGGAGCCAATTGCGCCGCTGGTTGAACTGCCGCCGACACGGTCAAACCCGTGCCAGCTGGAACCACTGGAGGAGTCGTGCCAGGAGGAGTAACAACTACCACACCACCCATCGTATTGAGCTTGGCGCGAGTGATTGCTCCAACATAGCCAACCGCTGGGGTTATGCCATATTTCTTTTGGAACTTAATAACAGCCGACTTAGTCAAAGCGCCAAAGTAAGAGGATTCGTTGCCGGCTGAACCGACGCCCGAAGCCGCCACTATGGTATCCGCGTCCGAGTTCAAAACCTTTTGCAGGTTTGTCACATCAACGCCTTTGCTACCCATAGTAAGATTGGTGTTGAACACATAACTACCGACTGTCCCGCCCGTGCCGCCTGTCGGCGTGCCGCCGGTGAGAGAGGCTTGAACATTACTAATTGTGCTTTGGTCGGCGCCGAATGATTGGAGCAATCCGATGATTGCGTCAACTTGCGCTTGAGTCAAAGCGGCAGCGCTCACCGGTGAAGCCATACCCACAACTGCGAGGGCAAGAGCCAAACCAACGAACACCGCAACATTTTTATTTATACTCATCTTTTTAATTAATTAATAATTATTTCTCCGTTTGAACTTACTAATAAATTTTCTAATGCGGAGAAAAAACTACTTTGCGAAAGCCTGACGGTGTCGACACACCTTTTGCTTTCATTCTAATACTAACCTTTCAACAGGTTGGCGCGTTTTTAATACGCTAACCATAACTCTACTAATTTTCTCATCGGTTTTTTAATGTGCCGATGAAAAAAATTAGCGACAAAAATTGGACTGATTTTCTCTCATTAAACGGAAAAATTTCCTGGCAGGACATACGGGATAATGTGCTCAGAAAAACTTCTATGAGACATTATATAACATAGGATACCAAAGGCAAAAATCTCTTGTGGATAACTACTTTTTTCTTGCCTTTTTTACCTATGTCAATATCTTTACATAATCGCCTCCGAAAGTCAAAACTAAATGAGTGAATAGCGACTCCAGCGTTTATTGCCGGTTTTCTTAAGGATACCGCTTCTTACTAAATCAATGATGTCGCGTTGAATCATTTTAGAACCAAAATCGCGAAACATATCAGAAATGTCGCTTAGGGAAAGAACTTTGCCACCAGCAAAAACCTTTGTGATTTGGTTCTTTCTGGCTTCTTTTTTCACCCTATTCTGAATAATAGAATTTTGTCCTATAGACGGGGAAAATCCTTTGTCCTTTATAGTTTTTGTTTGTCCGATAGAGTGTCCTATAGAATGTCCGGGAATTTGTCCTATAGATTTTGGCGAGTCCTCTTTACCGATTCTTTCCAAAAGCAAAGGCGTATTGACGAACTCTTTTTTAAGCAAAGAGTAATTCATCCTTGATATTAAACCAGAATTAACCGCCACCTCCAAAAGCGATAGAATTTCTGTGATCGCTTCGCGGGCGGAATTAATAGTTTTTTTCCTCTCCGCCGGCGACAACTCCAATAACTTTCCGGTTTCAGTCAAAAGGACAACCCCTGACTTTCTCATTCGCCATTTGAGCGGGTCATTGGTGTTTATTAAGTCGGTTACCATATATAAGGCAGATACCAGCCGTTCCGCCTTATAGGATAACCAGTTTACTTGTTTTTTATAATCAGAAGCCATAAGAGACAAGAGTTATTTTGTCTTATATAAAATAAAAACTTATAAAGGACAATGACTAGGCACAAATAAAAATGTCCTTTATCATATAGGACATTATATATTTCGCGCCCAGCAAAGCAATAACTAAACCAAAGTCGGCAACAGAATTCCGACTTTTGGAAGGGTGAATATTCTTTCTGAAATCCCCCTTTGAAAAGGGGGTGTCCCGAGGCGATTAGCCGAGGGACAGGGGATTTTCTAAAAATCAAAATCCCTCCCCCTCGCCGACTCGGGTGCTCCCTTTTACAAAGGGAGATTTTTAAAATACATCGTGATATAATTACGCTAATGAAAAAGAAGGGGGTATTGGATGATATAAAAACAGAAACAACTAAAAGCGCTTTTGTCGTTGTCTTTTTTGCCATAACGGTATTTTTGATTCTTGCCGCTTTCGGCAAAGCCGGCATTGTTGGTGAAAAAATTTATATTTCAGCCAAATACCTCTTCGGTGTCGGCTATTTCCTCTTCCCTATTCTATTTTTACTGCTTTGTTTCGCTTCCATAAAATCCTTCCGCAAAAAATTTCCCTTGGCAAAAATCATTGTTTCTTTTTTATTTTTTCTTGCCGCTCTTGGTTTAACCGATATTATAATTTCCGCTCAAGCTGGTTTGATTGGCTCTTTGATTTCCCGAGGATTGATTACTTTATTTGATTCTTATTTCAGCGCGGTTTTCTTGTCGGCAATTGTTATCATTTCACTTCTGGTGATTTTTGAAGCGGAATTAAAATTGGAGTCCTTCAATTTTCTCGGAAAACTTTTCCGGCGAAAAAAACCAGAATATGCCGATGTGGAGGCGTTAGCGGAAAAATACGCTGTTCAACCAGAAGAAAACGAGGAAATGGAAAATGACGAAACCAATGAGAAAAAATCAGACAATGACAAATCCGAAAAAGAAAAATTAGAAACCGGAGAGTTTATGATTAGCCCGCGCGATTGGCGAGTGATTGCCAAACCCTATCTGCCCCCGCCGCTTTCTATTTTGGAACGCGACAAAGGCAAACCTGGTGTCGGCGACATTAAAGCCAACGCCAATATGATTAAACGAACCCTGCAAAACTTCGGCATCATTGTGGAAATGGACGAAGTGTCCATCGGCCCGTCGGTTACCCGCTACGCTTTGAAACCAGCCGAAGGTGTTAAACTTTCACGGATTATTGCTTTGCAAAATGATTTGTCGCTGGCGCTAGCCGCTCATCCGATAAGAATTGAGGCGCCGATTCCGGGTCGTTCATTGGTCGGCATTGAAATTCCTAATAGCACCAAGACCGTTGTTGGTATGGCAACACTATTTTCTGCCGAAGAATTTGCCCGCTCGGAAAAACCCTTGCTTGTCGCTTTAGGAAAAAGTGTTTCTGGTAGTTGTCATTTCGGCAATTTGGGTAAGATGCCGCACTTGTTGATTGCCGGCGCTACTGGTTCAGGAAAATCCGTCACCATCCACGGCTTAATTGCTTCAATGTTGTATCGCAATGGCCCGGAAAATTTGAAATTTATTATGATTGACCCGAAACGGGTGGAGTTGACTCTTTATAATAAAATCCCGCACTTGTTGACACCGGTCATAACCGATGCCAAAAAAGCGATTCTGGCTTTGCGTTGGGCTTGTAAAGAAATGGAGCGACGGTATGAAATTTTGGAAGCAGAGTCGGTTCGCGATATTGATTCTTACCACAAAAATGTTTTGGCGCCGGAATTAAAAAAATTGGCAGACAAGAAAAATACTGGCAACGAAAAAGAAATTCCCGATTTAATGCCTTATATCGTCATTATTATAGACGAGTTGGCGGATATTATGTCCACTTATCCGCGCGAACTGGAAGCGGCGGTTGTCCGTTTGGCCCAAATGAGCCGCGCCACCGGCATCCACTTGATTCTGTCCACTCAACGACCGTCGGTTAATGTCATCACTGGTTTAATTAAAGCCAATATTCCAACGCGGGTCGCTTTGCAGGTTTCTTCACAAGTTGATTCACGGACGATTTTGGACGGCAGTGGCGCCGAAAAACTTTTGGGCGCTGGCGATATGCTTTATCTTGGCGGCGAAATGGCAAAACCTCTGCGACTTCAATCGCCTTTCATTTCTGAAACCGAAGTAAAAGAAATTGTAAAACATATAGTTGATAATTATCGCGACGAAGTGCCAAACGAAATTAACCTAAACGAGCCAGCCGGCGCGAAAACGGTTTTTAACTCAAGCGCGTTTGATAACGAAGAAAATTTTGACGATGAAGATGAATTATACGAGCAAGCTCGTGAAGAAGTCGCTCGCGCCGGCAAGGCCTCCACTTCTTATCTTCAACGCAAACTGCGCATTGGTTATGCCCGAGCGGCGCGACTAATAGATATTTTGGAAGAACGAGGAGTAATCGGCCCCGGCGACGGCGCTAGACCACGCGAGGTTATCGGCAGTCCGCCAACTAACAATTCCATTGCCAACTCCAAAACAGACGAGGAAAAAAACCAATCAGGATTATTATGACCAGAACCAAGTCGCAATTTTATCTCGGAATTATTCTTGGTTGTCTCGCCACGCTAATTGTTGTCGGTTATGCTTTATATGAAACCTGGGATTATTTTTCTGGACCAGCTATTGTTATTTCCTCACCAAAAAACGGCGCAACACTCACCGAATCGCTAGTAGAAATTCAAGGCATAGCAATCAACGGCAATGAGGTCTTTCTAAACGACCAACGGATTTTAACAAACGATAAAGGCGAGTTTAAGGAAAGGTTGCTTCTGGCCGAGGGCTATAATATCATTGGCTTAAAGGTGGAAGATAAATTTAAAAGAACCGCCGAACAACGGCTGGAATTAGTTTATAAAAAGTAATAATATAAAAATATGGCTTTTGGAAAACCAAAAAAAGAAAAAGAAGTGAAAGTGATAGGCGCAAACATTGAAGACACCCTTAACGCCATCAAAACAAAATTCGGCGAAGACGCTATTATGAAACTGGGCGATAAACCGAGAGTTGATGTAAATGCTATCCCCACCGGCTCTATCGGTTTGGACGCGGCTTTAGGTGTCGGTGGTCTGCCCCGTGGACGAATTATTGAAATTTTTGGACCAGAAAGTTCAGGTAAAACAACTTTGGCTCTTCATGTGGTAGCCGAAGCCCAAAAGAAAGGCGGCATTTGCGCTTTCATTGACGCAGAACACGCTATGGATCCGGAGTATTCAAAAAAAATCGGTGTGAAAATTGACGAGCTTTTAATTTCCCAACCTGATACCGGCGAACAGGCGTTGGAAATTGTGGAAAGTTTGGTGCGCTCGGGAAAAATTGATGTGGTGGTAATTGACTCAGTGGCGGCGCTAACACCAAAAGATGAAATTGAAGGTGATATGGGAGCTCAACATGTCGGCAAACAAGCCCGTCTGATGTCGCAGGCATTGCGCAAACTGACCGCCATTGTCGCTCGCTCAAAAACTATTGTGATTTTTATTAATCAAATAAGAATGCAAATCGGCGTGATGTTTGGCAATCCGGAAACCACACCGGGAGGCAAAGCGCTAAAATTTTATACTTCGGTTCGTCTTGATATAAGAAGAATTGCCCAAATTAAAAAAGGCGAAGAAATAATGGGAGGCAGAGTGCGGGTAAAAGTTGTGAAAAACAAAGTAGCCGCGCCGTTCCGCCAAACAGAATTTGATTTGATGTATAACGAGGGCATTTCCCGCGAAGGCGAAATTCTGGCGCTAGGCGAAAAATTTGGTTTGATTAAAAAGTCATCTGGGGGTTCGTATGAAATTATGGCATCCGCCTCCGCTAAAGCTACGGCGGACGAAGCGAAACTCGGTCGCGGTTATGATGCCGCTCGCCAATTCCTCAAAGAAAACAAAAAGCTAGCCGACGACCTTTTGAAACAAATTAAAATTAAATTGAAAGAATAAAGACAAAAAGGCTAAACCTTAAGGTTTAGCCTTTTTGTCTTTTTGTCCCGATTGCCTAGAAGACGACGATCTGCTAAAATGCCGAACTATGTTGAACTACAACGAAATTCTGCCGAAAAAATTTATCGTCTTGGACGGCGCGCCTTATGAAGTGCTAGACGCTCATATTTTTCGTATGCAACAGCGCAAGCCGGTTAACCAAACCAAACTTAAAAACCTTATCACTGGCAAAACCACCGATTATACCTTCCACCAGCAGGACAAAATGGACGAAGCCGATTTGCAGAAAAAAGAAGCGAAATATCTATACAATAATAAAGGCGAGTGGTGGTTTTGCGAACCGAAAAATCCCGCCAACCGATTTAAATTAGAGATAGCTCAAATTGGTAATGGTGGTAAATTTTTGAAGACCAACGCTGTTGTTGAACTTTTGGCGTTTGACCCTGACAGCACTTCGCCTGCGGCGAATACTGGGGCAAAAGAAAAAATCATCGGTGTGAAATTGCCGATAAAGATGGAATTGAAAGTCACCGAAGCGCCGCCAGCCGTCAAAGGCGATACTTCCAAAGGCGCGTCCAAAATCGTTAAACTAGAAACTGGCGCCGAAGTCAGCGCCCCGCTATTCATCAACGAAGGCGACACCATCCGCGTCAACACCGAAACCGGCGAGTATGTGGAGAGAGCTTAATTAATTTGCGTCAAAGATAAAAATCGTTTAAAATTTTAGTATGAGTAAAGTCATAAACAATTCCAAAATCAATATCACGCAAGAGTTAACACTTTTGCGCTCGGCTGTCATTGGTTTAATCGGCAAAGACCCCGAGGGCGAATATCGGCCAGAGTTTGTTAAAAAGGTGCTGAAATCAATGCAAAAGAAACCAACAATGGTTTTTGACAAAGCAACTTTCCGTAAATTAATTGAAAAACGCTAGTGCAAATAATCTTTGAAAAAAGTTTTCTCCGCGGCATTAGACGACTACCAGAAAAACTGAAGGACGAGATTACAGCCCAACTTATCTTGCTCCAATTAAATCCTTTTACTCCAACTCTGCACACAAAACGATTACACGGACCGTTAGCTGGTTTGTATTCATTTAGAATCGACCACGACTATCGAGTGTTGTTCTCATTAGAATATGGTATTTCGATTCACCTAATTGACATCGGCCACCGCAAGAATATTTATTTGGCATAAAATTTATATTCAACTTTTAATTCTTCAATTCTACCCCCCCCCCTCACACTTTTGGCAAGTTTAAAAAGTGGATAACCAAAAACAGAAAAAGGCTAAACCTTAAGGTTTAGCCTTTTTCTTTATTAGCCTTTTTCTTTACTTTTACTTCTTACCACCTACAAGCTACTTAATCTCCACTCCCATAGAACGCGCCGAGCCCTCAATAATTTTCGTCGCCGCAACAATATCGTTGGCGGTTAGGTCTGGTAATTTTTTCTCGGCGATTTCTCGCGCTTGAGCTTTGGTGATAGTACCAACTTTACTAACCGCATTTTTACCCGAGCCCTTTTCTTTACCAGCGGCTTTCAAAATCAAGGCAGTTACCGGTGGGGTCTTGAACGCCAAATCAAACGATTTATCTTCATAGACCGTAATAACAACTGGCACTAACTCCCCCATCATTTTTTTAGTGCCTTCATTGAAACGAGTAATAAACTCGCCGATATTAACTTTCGCCTGTCCCAAAGCTGGACCAATCGGGGGCGCTGGTGTCGCCTTGCCACCGGCAATCGTCATTTTTAATTGTCTCGCAATTTTCTTTGCCATATTTTTAAATTTTCTTCATTTGTAAAAAGTCCAACTCCACTGGCGTTTCGCGACCAAACATAGACACCAATACTTTAACTTTACCGCGTTCATTGTCTACTTCCGCCACCTTACCATCTAATTCCTTAAACGGGCCGTCAACGATTGTTACTTGATCACCTACTTCCAAGTCAATGTTGTGTTTGGGCGTATCAGCATTCATTCTGCGAAATAATTCGTCAATTTCTTTTTTTCCAAGCGGCACCGGATGAACACCGCTACCAACGAAACCCGTTACCCGCGGCGTGTTACGAACAACATACCAAGAATCGTCGGTTACCACCATTTCCACCAAAACATAACCCGGATAAATTTTTTCTTCTTCTTCAACCCGCTTGCTTGCTTTAATTTTGATTTTCTTCTCAGTTGGAACAACTACATTAAAAATTTTGTCTTCCATAGCCAACGATTCAATGCGTTGCTTCAAATTACGCGCTACCGCGTTCTCATAGCCGGCATAAGTGTGAATGACATACCAATGTCGCTCGCCCGTAATGTTTTGCCTAGACATATTATTTCAAGATAAATTTCTCAATTCCCAACGAAAAAAGATAATCAAACAAACCGAGCAACATCGCCACAAAAACGGAAATGGCAATAACAATCGCGGTAAAAGCTGTTGCCTGCCGACGAGTGGGCCAGCTGACATGTTTCATTTCGCTTCTGGTTTCTTTGATATATTCAACTATTTTCATCTGGGAATTTCTAATGGGATTAAAAAACCCCGCTCGGGGTTATGGAGAAATAATACTCCAACCCCCAAAAAAGTCAAATCTCCAGAAAAACTATCTGATTTCGTAGGTAATCGTTACATTAGACACAATGCGATTTTCGCCCGATGGCACTTCTGGAGTTGCCCCGCCGCCCATACCAGAGGCTTCCATAGATTTCGCGTAATAAATTGGACCCGGGTAATTACCTGATTCGGAAAAACTTGTTACCCTCACCAACTGCACACCCAAGTCCTTTGCCAAAATTTTCGCTTTGCTTTGCGCGTCAACAATGGCTTCTTTGCGAGCTTCGGCTGTAAATTCTTCTTCTCTATCCACTGAAAAAGAAAGACCGCTCAAGTTGCTCGCTCCCATTTCCCCGATGCTGGAAATAATTTTGCCGGCATCAGCGATTTTGCGCACCTTTACTTCAATTGTCTGACTGACGACATAACTAGCCAACTCTCGCTTGCCGCCATTGGGCGGATAATATTCGTAACTCATACCGCCAGAAATATATTCATACCGCGGGTAGATATTATAGCCGAGTGTCTTGACATCTTTGTCAGCCACCCCTAATTTTTTCAGTTCCGCCAAAATATCATTGACGATTTTCGCCGAGCCAGATTGGGCCTCGGCAACATTCAACGATTCTTTTTCAACGGAAAAAGAAAATGAGGCAATATCCGGCTTGGTGAGCACTTCACCCTCGCCGGAAACCGCAATGGTCGCCGACGGCGAAAGTTCTTTACCAACGAAACCGATGGCTTTTAATTCTTTGATGGATTTAGCGGCAAAAAACACGGCCACAATTATGACCAAAACCAAAAGCCCTGTTTTCATTTTGCCACTACTACCACCATACACTCCGTAACAATTTTTCTCGTCCATATGTTTATAAATTATTTAATAATCTGTCGCTAAATTCGTTGAAGGCGCAGGTTTGGCGGGGGCTTGCGAGCGCGACTGGCGCGAGCACGAGGAAAATTTCAGCAGAAATTTATCCGTGCCCCGACAAACCTGTGCCGAGAAAGAATTTAGCGAAAATTTATCTACATTGAATTATACGCGCTTTTAGTAAATTTTCAAATAGGCAGGCGACGGTCATCGGCCCAACGCCACCGGGTGTCGGTGTCAGCGCCCCCACTATATCTTTAACCGCCGGCAAATCCACATCATTACCAACATCAATTATTGTCTGATTGAGCGAAACAAAATCCTTGCCAACCAAATTTTTCTGACCGGCGGCGCTGACTAAAATGTCGGCTTCTCGGGCAAGAATAGCGGGATTTTTTGTCTCTCTATGACAAATTGTTACAAGCGCGCCTCGCGCTTTAAGCATCAACGCTATTGGCTTGCCGACTAAGCGCGAGCGACCGATTACGGTCGCTCGCTTGCCGTCAATAGGAATCTGGTAATAATCCAAAATTTTCAAAACGCCTTTAGCGGTCGCCGGAACTAACCCTTCTGAATCACCCGCTAAAAGTCGGCTTAAATTTTTTTCTGTCAAACCATCAACATCTTTACTTGGATTAATGGCTTCAAAAATTTCGTTCGCATTGAGACCCGCCGGCAAAGGCAATTGAACAATGATGCCGTGAACATTTTTGTCAGAATTAAGCGCGCTGATTTTTTCCGTAATTTCTGTTTGTGAACAATCGTCAGAAAATTTTATGTGTTCCACTACCACACCAATTTTCTCGGCGAAAATTTTCTTTTGGCGGATATAAGCGTCAGAATCAATCCGAGTGCCAACTTGAATAATCGCCAATTTGGTAACACCGGCTAATTTAGCAAATTCTATTTTCAAATGCGCCAAAATTTCATCCCTAACAATTTTTCCATCCAAAATTTTCATCCCGTTAGAAATTTATTACCAATATAATAATCTCGCCTATATCCCGTTGAGGATTTCTAACGGGATTCATAGCGGCAGTATAGCGCTAAACCCGAAAATCACAAATTGACAAGGAACACGAAAAGTACATAAAAATATATGCGGCAAAGAAATCAGCAGATATCCGCTATCGCTGATATCTGCTAAATTTCAAATTTTTCTCTTAACTTGTTCTCATTATCTATTGAGTGGGCCATCAAAATCCTTACATGTTCACTAATATTGTAAAAATCAATAATCTGTTTTATCTCTTCGGCACACGGAAACGGACAAATAAAAACCGATTTCTGCAATTCGTAAAATCTCAAATTTCGCAAATGCATTCTTAACGCCTCCCTGACTTTTTTGATTCGTTCCGGAATGTCAAAAATCACCACCCGCCAATTACCGTCCCATTTTTTCGATCTATTAATCTTAAGGTTGTCCAAACTATAAACCTCCGCTGTTTTCTTTCCCCACTCGCTTAATATCACACTAATCGTGCCATCTTTGTTTTTCACCTCTTTGAGCATTCCTGAGTTATATAAACTTTTTATGGTTCTCTTGAAACTGGATTTATTAATTCCTTTCCAGTCATCAGCCATCTCACTAAGTATTTTGAAATACTGCTTCGGTGATTGAGTTAAACCAAGCGCAACGCCACCCAAGAGTAGCAATAAAATCTTCCTGTTGATTTCACTTTTTCTGTGTCTCATATTTTTTAAAAAAATAACTCTATTGTCTCTTCATCTTATTATTTATTATCTTATCATATTTTGAGCAGATATCCGCTATCGCTAGTATCTGCGCAAAAGATTGTTTTGGTACTAAAACATCTATAAAACATTTACGGCTTCACATCAAAACAATAACCGGTGGTGCCAGTACCGCAAGCGCTGTTACTAGGCCCATCCGTACCAGCAAAATCGGTGGAGCTGCCACAAACCAAACCAGCCGCTGCGTCGCTGTCATCTTGTAAGACAGAACTATTTGTTTCTAACACCGCGCCTAAATGGTAACTAATGCAAGGCGTTCCGCCAGCCGAAGCGGCAAGCGCAGCATAAGTATAAGAACCGCCGGTGGGTGGTGTGGGGATAGCGGGGATATAGGTTGAAGCTAAACAAGTGGTTTGGGCACAAGTTGAAAGAGTTGCCGGATAATGATTGCTATT
>Ga0209541_10009937_pt1 | contig 15293 bp, 15 predicted proteins | sample RifCSPlowO2_01_FD_184027 | JGI IMG/M metagenome (GOLD analysis project Ga0209541, IMG submission 184027) | Groundwater microbial communities from Rifle, Colorado - Rifle CSP2_plank lowO2_0.1 (SPAdes) (version 2) | ecosystem: Environmental > Aquatic > Deep subsurface > Groundwater | place...
ATGTAATTCATACATAAATTTTAGACATAAGATAACTATATAGTTTTTACCCAGTCACAGCAGAGCTGTGGGGATTTCTTCTCAATTAAAAGATTTATTTGACAACAACTTCCTCTTTTTGTTAACGCAGGATAATAATTCTTAATATCAAAAGCATGATGTGCCACTCCACCTTTAAAGGTGGAGTTTGAAAAGGCACTCATGCTTTGGATGCTCAAGGAACTACTCCACACTAAAGTGTGGAGTTTTCTATCAAGTTTCTTGACATAATCAAAGGAGAATATCCAAAGAAATCCTGGCAAATCATGTAAATCCTGATAAAACAATATACTAACAGGTTCCGATGAATTTATTTGTCGATAAAATCTCAAATGAATTAAAAACTTAAAAAATAGATATTGAAAAAAAATAAAAATAATGTTAAAGTCTAAGAAAAATTAGAACTTTTTATGTTTAGGATAGCATTCTTTGCAGTAAACTGGCTTTCCTTCTGTTGGTTTGAAAGGAACTTCACAATCGTTCTTGCAGTCTGAGCATACAGCCTTATGCATTTCTCTAGGACCAAAACTTCTCTTGAATCCTCCGCCTCCGCCACCGCCTCTGTTACCGCCTCCGCCGAAACGTCTTCCGCCGCCTCTACTTCCGCCGTCAAAGTTATTCATTTTTTATACCTCCTGTACTATATTTCATATTATTTTCTCGTTTGATGAGCTTTTAAACATTTAGTTTTTAAAGAATTAGTATCTTCGGCCAAAACTTCTTCCTCCAGAGCTTCCGCCTCTACTTCCGCTACCCCTATATCCTCCACCTCTTCCTCCTCCACGATATCCGCCTCTACTTCCGCTATCACTGTGACCTCTGTCCCTATTGCCACCTCCAAATCTTCCTCGTGGCTTCATATTGAAATTAACAAATAAAGCTTCAACTTCAGGAACTACTTCCTGTTTTATTTTTAAAGAATCATCCTCACATACTTTTCTGAAGTTTTCATAATCTCTTTGAGAAACTAAATTGATCGCCTTTCCATGTTTTCCCGCTCTTGCAGTTCTTCCTATTCTATGAATATATTCTGAACTCGTCTTAGGAATGTCGTAGTTATAGATATGCGAAACATTTTGTATGTCTAAACCTCTAGCTGCTACGTCAGTACATACCAAGATATAAACCTCATTTTCGTGGAATGATTTTAGGATAGCATTTCTTCTGTTTTGCTCAAGTCCTCCATGAATAGCAAGTGCATGTAAACCATATCTTTTAAGATTGTCAGCTAAAAAGTCTGTATTTCGCCTAGTGTTACAGAAAACCATGATTAAACCCGAATGTTCTTGCTTTAATAAATGGACAAAAAGAGAGAACTTTTTGTTTTGAGGAACATCATAAAAAATTTGAGTTAATTTTGAAGCATCAACATACGATTCAACTGAAATATAAATTGGATCTTTCATATATTTCTTCGACATTCTTTCAATATCTATAGAAATTGTAGCTGAAAAGAGAAACATTTGTCTATTTCTCGGACAGACGTCTATTATTTTCTCGACGTCTCTTATGAAACCCATATCAAGCATTCTGTCTGCTTCATCTAAAACTAAGAATCTTACTTTATCTAGGGCTAAAGTTCTTTGAGATAAATGATCTAGTATTCTTCCTGGTGTTCCCACAACGATATCTGCTCTTTGCAGCGCCCTTATTTGAGGATTTATGTTTACTCCGCCATATATTTCGACAACATCCAAATTATAATACTTTGAGAACTCTCTTAAGCTTCTTGCTACTTGTTCTGCAAGCTCTCTTGTTGGTGTCAAAACTAATGCTTGTATTCCTTTTCCTTTCTGCACGCCTTGAATAATTCCCGCTCCAAAGGCTAATGTTTTCCCTGATCCAGTTGCTGAGCCACCAAGAATATCTTTTCCTTGCAAAGCTAAAGGAATTGTTTTTTCCTGGATCTCGCTAGGTTTGGTAAATCCTAATTCCTTTATTACCTTAAGGATATTTTCACTTATGTTTAACTTTTCAAATTCTTTCATTTCTAATTTTCAATGCTTTTATTTTCCATCCACTTTGGGGGTATACAGTTTTATATCGTTTTTATATAAGAAATAGATTCCTTTGAAAGGACTATTTCATACACGTTGTACTTATTAATACTGCTTTGTGATAATATAATTAATTGTGGGTATTTAAATGTAGCAGTTTATTTTATTTTGTCTTTTTCATTAGTTCTTTTTGATTTAGATATATTATGATTGGAACAGGTATTATGAAAAACCAGTCAACAAAGTACATTAAAGCAATACAAACTAAACCAATAAGTGAATATATAACGACTTTAATGTTTATCATATTAACTTTAGGGATAAACTGGTTAAATAGTTTTTTAAAAGGGAAAATCATTGTAAGAGTATGTCAAGAGGTACGGCAATAAAAGAGATAGAAGAATTCCCAAGAAGAATAAGAATCTTTGTCATTGTCATTCTTTTAATGTTAATATTAGGAACGCTTGGATTCTGGGCTATGGATGGAGGACATTTTGGACTTGCATTTATAAGAACTTTACAAACATTAGCTTTCATATTTTCTGAGGATAGTTTGTTATATGAAAGGCTACTCGAAATATTTTTGGCTATAGTTGGAGTTTTTTTAATTTGGTGGGTTTTATGGAGTATTGCTGATATGATCTTAGATGGAAACTTAAGAAAGTATTTAAAACTAAGATTCTATACTCTAAAAGTACAATCTATGAAAGATCATATAATTATTGTGGGAGGCGGAAGAGTTGGTGAAGAAATAGCTAGAGTTATTTCTGCTAAAGAACATAATTTCCTAATTATTGAAAATAATGAGGTTGCTATAAAATATCTTAGAAAAAAGGGATATACTGTTTTAGAAGGAAATGCTGAAGATGAAAACATTCTAAAAGAAGCGAAAATAGAATATGCAAAGAAGATAGTCTTAACTATACCTAGAACTGAAGCAAATATACTAATTACCTTAACTGCGAAAGAGCTTAATCCTAAAATAGAAATTTATGCAAGATCTGATGAACCTTCCCTAGTTTCAAAATTAAAGAGAGCTGGGGCAAAAGTAGTTATTGTTCCTGAAATAGTTGCTGGCGATAAAATCGCTCAAGATTTAAAACTATAAGATATCAAAAGCATGAAAAGGATACTTTTAAAAAATTTTCTTTACTGCTAAACTATATTTTTACATAATTATATCAAGGGCATGAAAAGGCACTCATGCTTTGAATGCTAGAGAAATATTTTATGGAATTCTGTCAATTAATTATATAAACTTCAAAAAGGTAATCTAATTATGAGCATAGATGCTAAAGTTAGTGATGTAACTGTCAATGGAAATCCACAAAAAGATTTGGTAATAGAAAAATTCTTGGCAAGATACATTCCAAAAGGAGTTAAACAACACAAATGTAATGATGATCATGTAAGAGGCGTCACGCATGAAGAATATCTCCAGCAATTAGCAATAGATAATGATGCAGAATGTGAACTAAAAAGACAAGAAAGAGAAGAAGGATTGCGTTTTACTTAAAAATATGAAATAGCCCCGCCAGGATTCGAACCTAGGTCCCAACCGCCAGAGGGTCGGATGCTTGACCACTGCACTACGAGGCTATTAAACTTAAATTACCAAAAAGCTATTTTAAACATTTCTAATCAGTCTGAATGATGTATTGGATGCTCATGCCCCTCTTCCCTTCTTCTATAAAGTTCTTTAATATTTTTCATTCCTTCCTCTACGAAGTTTTTCTTTTTGAATCCGTGTTTGTCAATCAAAGCAGCAGTATGCTCTCCACCAAGAAAATGTGGGGTAATTACATAATCCGCTCCTTCTTCATACAATTTTATCGCTTCATCAATCTGGTGCGAGATAACTATTATAATTGCATTTTTATTTACTATTTTCACTCTTTCAATAAGCAAAGCATTTGCTTCTAATTCTGGAATAGTTGATATTACCATTTTTGCTTTCCTTAAATTTAACTCATCAAGTAATTCCAAGTCTGAAGCATCCCCATACCTAGAATCTATGCCTTGTTTAGCCAGACTTATAATAGTTTCAGGATTATAATCGACAACTAAGAAGTTTTTACCTGTCCTCTTGAAAGGAGCAAGCAAACTATATCCTATTCTATTATATCCAAAAAGAATAACATCGTAATCTTTGTCCTGGTGATATTTTCCCTCGTCTACTTTTATTCCTTTTCTTTCAAATATAGAAAGATATCTTGATAGTTTTGGATATATTTTACTTGAATAAAGGACTAGATAACAGCATAAACCCATTGTAACTAATCCTATCGCAGTCATTATTCCAAGTATCTCTGGACTTATGTGACCTAGACTGACTCCAAGTGCAACAACTATAAATGAAAACTCACTTATCTGCGCAACAGTAAGCCCTGCTAGGAAACTATTTCTCTTAGTATATCCCAAACCCCCCATTATAACCATAACTATCAAAGGATTACCTACCAAAATAAGGAGAGAGAAAACAATAATTGCGATCTTGTATTCCATTATATTGCCAAAAGACATCTGAGTACCAAGATATATGAAGAAGATTAAAATAAAGAAATCTCTAATAGGTTTTACTCTTGAGTTTATTTCATACCTATAAGGAGATAAAGATAAAGTAATTCCTGCGAGCAATGCACCTATTTCAATCGAAAAATTAAAATAATAAAATAACGAAGCAACTGCAAATGCCCATCCTAGAGAAAACAAAAGTAGTAATTCCTGCGATTTAGCCATAAACTTTGTCACACTGGGAAGAATAAATATTCCACAAATAACTAATGCTAAAATTAATCCTGCTCCTCCAACCAAAGTTTTAGCTAATAAAAACACTATCCCTTCACTATTAGACTTTGCAAATGAAGAGATTATTATTAAGATAATCATTGCGACAAAATCCTGAACTATCAAAAATCCAATAGAAATTCTTCCATATAGAGATTCTGTTTCATTCTTATCAGACAGAAGCTTCATTATTATTATGGTGCTACTAAATGAAACCGCGATTGCAATATATGCCGAAGCAATTATCGAAAAACCTAACGCCTTCCCTATAAAAAAACCTATTACGAAAGTGAATATGATTTGGCCTATTCCAGTAAAAAAAGCAACTCCTCCAACTTTCTTGATAAGTTTTGGATCTAAATTAATTCCAACCATAAACAAAAGCATAGCAACGCCAATCTTTGCAAAAATAGCTATGCTCCCATCATCACTTCCAGTCAAATTAAGAAAATAAGGACTTACTAAAATTCCAGTTAAAATGTAACCTATTATCATTGGTTGCTTCATAAGTCTTAAAATACCAGTAACCACCACTCCGACTATTACAACTAGACTAATCTGCAAAAATATATTTTCAGCCACCATCTTTTATTTTAAATCTAATAGATCACAATATTTAAAGTTCTTCATTTTTTCTAAAAGGCATAATTTTAAATTACCTTTTTAATTATAATAATCATGTTAAGAATGACCCACCTTGCAATTGGCCTTGCAGTAGCACTGCAATTTTTTCCACATGTAAATAATAAACTTTTTTTTATCCCCCTAATTCTATTCTTTTCTTTACTTCCAGATATAGATTCCGGCTTTTCATCTATAGGAAAAAAGTGGTATGCTAAAGCCGCTCAAGCCATCTCTCCTCATAGGGGATTTTTTCACAGCTATACTTTTACTATACTATTTGCAGTCATTCTGGCCTTTTTTCTTCCTGTTTTAGCACTTCCCTTCTTTTTAGGCTATAGCTTTCATTTATTCGCAGATAGCTTTACCCCCTTTGGAATTCGTCCATTTTGGCCACTGAAGGTAAAATCTGTTGGAAAAGTAAATACTGGGGGAAAAGTAGAAATAGCTATTTTCTGGGTGTTTGTAATAATTGATATGTTTTTGTTAATCTCTTTATTCATTTAATACAATAGATTTTTATATTTGATTAATTTTCATTAAAAGAGAAAAAGATGGTACTTGGAATTTTAATTTTGGTTGCTGCAATATTCCTTCTAATTGTATTTATCTCTAAAAACCAAACATTTCAATCAAAATTCATGCATATTATAATTGGCACGTTAATAATGTTCCTGGTTTTTTCAGTAGGCTATGTTTTTATTATTTCTGACATAAAATTATCTTCCTTTGATAACTTGCTCATTTTTTCGAAAGCATATTTTTCTTGGTTAAGTCACTTAGCTAAAAACACAGGAAAAGTTGCAGGATACGTTATAAATCAAAACTGGGGAGTTAATGAAACAGCTTCAGATATAATAAAATGAAATTAACAATAATCGCAATCAAATTTCTGTTTGTAGGGGCTTTGTTTATAGTTTCCAACAACCAATTATATCTAAGCGATTCACATGATCTAAATCAATTTTACGACATGTATCATCTCTGGCTGAGTAATGTTTTTGATAATGTTAAACAACTTACTTCTTATGTAGTAAAATCGGAATGGCTTCCAGAAGAAACAATAAATAAGGCAAATTCTCTTTTGGTACCTCTAATATATGTGGATAGGTAGTTTTTTATATTTCCATAACCTCATTTTCTCATGATGTGGTTTATAATAGGAGTAATAGGAATAATTGTACTTGTATTCTGGATAAATAGTTACCAAAATAAATATCAAAGCTTTCAAGGTAATGTATTTAACATAATAGTCATGGGGCTAATAATATTTGTCATTATTTCATCTGGATATGTGTATTTAAACGGAGATTTCACAATAAAGAGTTTTAACGACTTCAGTATTTTTGCTAGAACTTACTTCTCTTGGCTTGCAAGTTTCTTCACAAATGCCAAAGGTGTTGCAGGATACGTTATAAATCAAAACTGGGTCGGGAACATCACCAACGTAACAAAATCAAAAGCATGATGTGCCACTCCACCTTTAAAGGTGAAGTTTGAAAAGGCACTCATGCTTTGGATGCTCAAGGAACTACTCCACACTAAAGTGTGGAATTTTCTGTCAAGTTCCTTGACATAACAAACCTGCGAAAAAATATAAATTATTATTTAAAAGAAACATAAGATAAGTTTTTATACGCTTTTTCTCTAAAAACTTCAAGCCACTATAGTTCAGCGGTTAGAATACGACATTGGTAATGTCGGGGTCCCGGGTTCAATTCCCGGTAGTGGCTTTTAATATTTAAGTCACATAAATAGCCAAATCTTTCGCAGTTATTTGGCTTTCCCTTTCTCTTTTTGCAGCATTCCTATGAACTTTAACCATGCCATGCATGCTATAAATATGAAGATAAACAATTCTTAATGGATGTAAATTCGGACAAATCCGAAAAAGCAAATAAGACGACAAGCCCTTTATTATTTGCACAAGTTTTGCATCATCCATGGTTCTTGGACAATTAACAATCATATGTGCATATTCAGACATAACTTTCAGAATAATAATTTCAATGTTATGTCTCTTGCAAGCTTCTTCAATAGCAACTCTGCAAAAAGTAAGAACTTTGTCTTTTTGCATCATTCTATAACTATATTTAGTCGTTATTTGTACATGCTTGAAGTTGTTTCCGACTGAGCTTCCATAACTTTCATACATTTTCACCTCCCGTTAAATTTAATTAGGAGCTCAGCTATAGCTAACTGAATTTACTGCAGTGAGCTACGCCAAGCTCACTGTTTTTTATTTATTAGACTAGAAAAAGATTGTCGCAATTCACTTATCCCTAAAGGGGCAAGGGTTCTTGCGAGGTCAATCTAAAACAACTGGCGTTCCAGTTTCTTTCGCAGGCCCTTCTAAAATAGCCGTTAAAGAAGGCCTATGAATAGACATTCCTCCCAAAAATAAAGCGTCAGATCCAGAGATTTTATTTCTTAATTCTTCATCACTAGGTTGCTGAACATTTAAGTCAACCATCTCAAGATCCCAGTTTTTTGGCATATAAGAGGCAAAAGTTAAAAGTCCAAATGGTGCAAATATAGTTTTTCTTCCTAACCAAGGCATGATGTAATCATAACCCCAAAAAGTGTGTTCTGGAAATTTAGGAGCAATTAACAATCCCTTCTTTTTAGGTAAATTCTTATTTAAAGGAACACTTTTGTTCCTTACAGTTAAATCCACTAAAGCGCTACTAGTCATATCTCACCAAATTATGTTTAGTTTTAAAGCTTTAAAAACATAACTGTAAATATTATTGTATCTAACAAGTAGTAACAATACAAAGATTTAAATACCTTCCAATTTCAGATATTTCATGCAAAATACAAATCAAAATATACAAAATGTAAAATTCCTTAGACCGCATGTTGAGGAAAAAAGAGTATGGAACAATACAAATGTTTTGGCAGGATTCATAGTAGGAGCATTACTCATAATCTCATTCCCATTTATTCTCTTCTTCCTTAAACTTACATTGTTACAAGCAATTATAGTCCTTTTAATTTACACCCTCTTTTATGCTATGGTTTTATTCTTTCTTTTACAGCCTTCGGTTGTGAGAGAAATAAGACATATTGCAGTAAAAACAGTTGAAATTGAAAAACCAGTCATTAAAGAAGTACTGGTGGATAGACCGATCTACAAAGAAGTAATAGTAGAGAAACCAGTTTACAGAGACGTTGTTAGACCAGTTTACACGTCTTCTAAAGCAAAATTAAACATTCCAAAATACCAATTTGTAGGTTCAAAACAGACAAGAAAATTCCACAAAAGAACATGCAGACTTGGAAAATTAATAAAAAAGAAATACAAAATATCAAACAATAGTCAAGCACACTTTAGAAATATGAAATTCAAAGCCTGTAAAGTCTGTATTCTTAAGAAAAAGAAAGTTTAAGAAACCTTTATAAATTACCTGCTCGTCATTTTTATTATGGCAAGAAAGAGGGCAGCTAGGAACAATTCTCCAACAAAACTCGAGAAAACAATCGTTGAAAACCTCGTAGAGCTTCAAAAAGTGCATATCGATTTAGTAGAAAAATTTGACAAATTAGCTTCAGAATTATCATCTCTTCTAGCTTTATTCGAGATGACTGCAAGAAGTTTCGCAAGTAGCCCGATAATAAAAGAAACTCAAAAAGATCACGAATTCCTTGATAAGATTGACAGATTATTGGAACAAAATAAAACGATAGCGAAAGGCCTAACACTAATGGAAGATAAAATAAAAGAAAGAGTATATGGGCCTGTGAAAACACCGTCACAACAAATGCAGAATATCAAACAAAGTATGCCTTCTATCGGAGAAAACCAAATGCAGCAAAGTCAAACCAAAAACGAAGATGAGTATCAGCCAGCTATTGGTAGTAGACCTTTGCCTAAATTCTAAAATGGCAAATGAAAAGTTTGATTTGAGAAGTCTATTTTTAAGAGAATTCGTTAAAGCAATCTTATCAAATTATAAAATTCCAGAAATAAAAGTTCAATACGAAAATCTAGTACATGATAGTCAAAATGTAGAAACTTCACAGATTCCATTTACTGAAGATTTTTCACAGTCTATGATTGCAAGAGAAGATTTTAATAATCACGTTCTTTCATTAATCCCTAAAGCTCCAAGATTTATTAATCAGCCAAAACAAATAAAACCAAATCAAAGACAAATTATTCCAATAAGACATAATTTACCTCGTCCAGTTATACATCCTATAATTCAAAATATAAAGATGACTCCAAAAACACAAGTTACTGGAGAAAAAGGGTTATCCATAGCAAATCTTGGTTTATCAAAAATAGATAATCTTCTAAGAAGCCCTTCCATATTAAGTATCGAATCTCCAGGTCCGGGAAGACCCCTTCTTATAAATAACTCTGGGGCAATACAATCAACTCAAGTAGCTCTAACAAATGAAGAAATAGATAAAATTCTAAAAGAATTCTCAGAGCAAACAAAAATCCCATTAATTCCTGGAATGTTTAAAGCAGTTTATCGAAATTTAATTATTACAGCAGTCATCTCAGAAGTAGCTGGCACAAGATTTCTAATTCAAAAACGAAATCCTTTTCAAAGATTTTAAGGTAAATTATAATCAAGAAACTTGACATAAGGTCTATTTTTTCATTTTTCTCTTTCTTTTTCTATGTTTTTCTTCTAGATAAATTCCTATCGCTAACAACAAAATAAGAAGCAAAAGCCATAAAATCCATTTTATATAAGATATATCTATTCTATCATCCTTGCAAATGGCACAATCTCCGCCGCAATCAATTCCATTTTCATTTCCATCTTTAATATTATTAAAACATGTTGAACAAGTCGTTAAATTACTCTGCACAAATTTTATTTGCAAATTGCTGTTTTTCCAAGCATCTAAATTAATATGTGTAACGGGCACGCCCGTTTTCTTATTTATTGCTATCAAAGTTTTCTGCCCGCAGACATTTTCTTCAATTAATTCTATTTCGTAACTTGATTCGCACAATAAATTATCGCTATATCCTTCTATACATCCTCCAAAGTCCTCACACTCTCTTGCTCTTTCACCACTTAATTTTATTTCTCCATCAAAAACGTCTTCTATTCTATCCTCATATTCACACGTACCCCAAGAGCCACATTGAATGTCTGGAACACAATTATCTATAGAACATGCAAGTTCTTCTACAGGCTGAACATTTGTTGTACACGAATTAAGATCTTCGCATCTTCTAGTTGTCTTTCCGTTTGCACAAGCACTCCATTCTCCGCAAAGCCAATCCGACACACAAATATCAACATTACAACTTGTAGTTTCAATTATGTCCTTACTATTACATTTAGTATCAATACAAATTCTTGTTCTTTGATCATTTGAGCAAGAACTCCACTCTCCGCATTCATATTCCGAAATACATGTCGGCCCTCCAGGACTTCCCCCTCCCCCATCATCCCCATCATCTCCTCCTCCAGAAGAAACAGAAACACTAAAACTCACATTTGTTGTATAGTTTCTATTTCCAGCACTGTCATTGCAATATGCAGTAAGAGTATAATCTGCATTTGCTATACCAGTTTTCGTAGAATTAAAGTCAATATTTCCGTTATTTGTAAGAGTTTCATTATTTACTCCATAATCAAGAGAATACAAACACGAACCAGATTCATCAAGAGTTAAATTAATTAAATAAGTGTTAACAGTATAAGTTGTAGCTGTTGGAGAGTTAATAGTTACTTCTGGGAATGTTTTATCAACACTGAAAGTAATATTTGCAGTATTATTTACATTATTACTCGTGTCGTTTGCCCACACTTTAAAGACGTAAGATCCATCACTCATTGAGCTATTTGTTCTATTAAATGCTGTTCCAAACAATGTGGACTCGTTTCCAGTCATTGTATAATTATGAAGATAATTATCTAACGTGTATAGAACTGACCCATTTTCATTAAGTGTAACATTAAATACAAGAGGAAAATCAACAAAATTGTAAGTCTTGTTTGTTGGATTTATTATTGTAACCAATGGGGCATTTAAATCTGCAACAATTTGAATTGTTCTTGTCTCGGTGCAATTCTCATTATTTGATGTGTCAGAAGCGCAAGCTGAGTAAATATATCTCCCAACAGAAACGTTGTTATGATAAACCAATAATCCCCAATTGGTTGAGTTAAGTTGTGTAAGATTTAAATAGCTAGACCCGTACTTGATTGTTATATTCTCTAAAGTTGCATCATAATCAGTCTCTACTTTTTTGTCTGTCCAGAAATAAATGACATCTCCAACATTAACACTTGTTGTGTTAGTTATATTCGCCGAAAATCCATTTAAAAAACTATTAAAGTAAAGTTGCTCAGAATTCTTATAAATAGAATAGTTTATCCCGTCCCCAACACCATTATCTCCGTCTCTTATGCTCACATTAATTATAATATTTCCCGGAATGCTAACGTTCCATGCTCTTGCGGCATCATAATTTGGAGCTGGATGTGAATATGTCTGACCAAGAATGCCATCTGCAGATCCTCCCCAAGTAGGGTCTGTCCATTGTAAAAGACTATACGCTCCTGTAGACAAACTTCTTCTATAATAATACCAGTTATTTTCACCTTGTGTCCCAAATGAAAATTCGGCTTGCGAGTTAATTATTACCCCATTTTCTCCAAAATAAACAGGAGTTCCAACTTGATTTACATCAATATTTATCAGAGTTCCGTTCCAGCTATAAGTAATGTTATGTAAATTTGATTTTACAACGGAAACATTTACAATGAATGAATTATTTGTTGTAATAGTATTATTTATAGGCGTTGGAACTGTGAAGTTTATTAACGGACTTGTTCTATCAACACTAAACACAATTGATTCTGTATAATTTCTATTATTTGATGTGTCATTTGCGTAAACCTTAAATGTATAACTCCCATCAGCAAGGCTTCCATTTGTCGCATTAAACCTTGTTCCAAACAATCCCCCAGCACTTAGACTTTCATTCCCAGTCATACTCACATTGTGCACGCCTCCATCAAGAGAATACATTGCACTAGCGTTCTCATTTATCGTCACGTTAAATAATAAAGGAAAGTTAACTAAATTATAAGTTTTATTAGTTGGATTTATTATGGTAACAAGAGGATTAACACTATCTGCGCTTAATCGTACAGTTCTTTGTTCTGTGCAATTCTCCACATTGGAATCGCCTGCACAGGCAAAATAAGTATAATTGCCATAATCTAATCCACCTGTAGAGTTCTTGCTTTGATTAACATACAGCCCCCAATTTGTCGCATTATATTTAGCAAGATTCATAAAATAGTTTTCTACAACTTCTGCTAAGGAAAAAGTTCTGTTATAAACTCTTAATTCATCGATTGTTCCATTAAAGAAATTTCCAACACTAACACCACTATATTGCGCCCCAACATACAATGCCCCAGAAGGATAAATTGTTTTCCCAGCAGTCCCATCACTACCTTGAACAGAAGTAACTCCATCTATATATATTTGAACTGTATTTGTACCAGCATCTCTTGATGCAACAATATAATGCCATATTCCATTCGCAATGTTTGCTCCAGTAATTGTCGAACTTCCTAGACCATCTGTAGACCTAATAGTAAATCTTATTGCCCCGTTATCCACGAATAGAGCATAAAGAGGATCATTTCCATTATAATTGCTAAAGACATACTTATCTGCCGCAGAATGATTTGTCTTAAGCCACATTGCAATAGTCAATCCTTCCTCACCTTCTAAATCAAATACTGCTGAATCTGTAATATTGAAATACTTTGCAACCCCATCAAATTCATAAGCTCCCCCATATTTCCCAGTAACATTAAATGTTGGACAATTTGTACAAGTTCCATTGTTTCCATATCTTGAAGTGTCATTAAATCTTGTATAATCATCAAAGTTCATCATTAAAACAAGAGAGTCATTATACATTGTGTAATTCGTTCCGTTCCAATTGAATTTTACTGAACTTATCGGCAAAGAGTTCTCAATTATAGAAATATTAACTATTACACTTATGTTTGTTTTTATTGTATTATCATCTAATGTGGGCCCTATGAAATTAATGACTGGATCAACAACATAATCAAATTCAACATCTCCATTTAAAACAAGCAAATCAAAAGTATCTTGGCTTCCATTAAAGTCTTTCAAATATAATTTATATTCAGAATCGTTATGTGAGTAGATATCTTCAAAAGTCATAATTTTTTCAGTCCCATTAATTTCATAAACTTCAACACTTACGTTACTTTCCGTCATATTTGTTCTAGCATAAATTGTTATGTCTTTTCCTTGAGTAAGATTCTTCTCAAATGTAATCCTTAAATAATCGCCAGCAGGAATTGAACTATAATTACCATCTCTTTCTTTAACAGCAGGATAAACATCTTCAATAAATATTCTATTAGAATCAAGATGCTCTGCCTTTGTAATCAAAATGATTTCAAATGTCTGATTACTTAAGTGCGGCGTAATCCATTCAATATAATCCAAATAATCGTTTCCTGACAAATCATAAGCCTCGAATGTTACAAATGAAGCATTTTCCTTCCAGTATATTTTTATTCTATCTTCTTCCCCAACTTTGTAAACCTCTTTTATATCTGTAAAAGACAATACATCAGTATAATTCAAATCATCTGGCCCAGAAATAATTACAATTTTTCCATTTTCTGTATCCTCCTCCTCCGCTGTTGGAGCAGGAGTTTCGTATTCAATTACATATTCTGTTGCACTATCCTGTATCGCAACTTCAATACTTTGATTTGTACTTTCTCCTACATTTTCAACTGCTCTTCCAGTAAACGAAGACAAAATTCTTCTTAGAAAACTAAAAAAAGAAATACTTCTAAGATCCAAAACCGCACTTCCAGTAATTCCGGTAATCGTGGCATTTGCTTCAGACAAAATTTCCTCTTCAATTTTACTAATTGTTATATTCTCCGCTTCTTTTGGTAGTTCCAAGGTAATATTTTCTGCTATTTCCAAAGAAACATTTTGAGTCCATTTTACAGGCTCGCCTAACTTTATCTCCGATCTCTCTAGTTTAATGCTTACTGCTCCAGATGAAACTAAAATTGTGAATTCGTTACTTTCTAAACTCGTGTTTAAATCTTCGGAGTAAGCAATTACCTTTCCTTTCCTAGCCCCACTAAATCCCTCATCTGGAATTAAAGTCAGGCTATGAATATCAAAAGTAGAAGTGAAATTAGACATATTTACATAATAAGAATAAGCTCCAAAGAAGTATTCCTCTAAATTTAATTCGTAATAAGAACCTTTCTTAATTCTAATTAATGGAATATCGCTTATTAGGCTTAGATTTACACCTGTTATGTTCACGATAGTTTCATTAGCAATAATAATAGTTTCTGTTTCATTGGCAATAATAGTTTCTGTTTCATTGGCAATAATAATCTCAGATGTCGTGCTATTGGATAACTCGGTTATATTGCTTTGAGTATCTTCACTTAATGTATCATTTATGATAGAACTATTGGAATCAATATCAGTTTGATTTAAATCATTCTCCTCTATTAAAATCTCTTCTTCACTCTCAATATCTTCATCAAAACTTTCATTTAAAGTCTCGTCAGTTACAATACTTTCAATTTCTTCTGATTCATTTTGCTCGCTAGAAGAAGTTATCTGAGCATCAACCTCTTCTCCTGTAGAATCCCCACTTTCAATTGCATTATCTAAATCACTTATATCTGCAACTTCCGTAGTCCCTACCTCTTCCGAAGGCGTAGAATTATCTTCTACTGTATAACTTGAAATAACTTTACCTATGAAAGTTACAAAACTTGTAATCTTAGAATTAATTTCAGTTTCTCCTGAATAATTAATATAATAAAA
>Ga0209541_10009939_pt1 | contig 15291 bp, 13 predicted proteins | sample RifCSPlowO2_01_FD_184027 | JGI IMG/M metagenome (GOLD analysis project Ga0209541, IMG submission 184027) | Groundwater microbial communities from Rifle, Colorado - Rifle CSP2_plank lowO2_0.1 (SPAdes) (version 2) | ecosystem: Environmental > Aquatic > Deep subsurface > Groundwater | place...
CGCTGCCGCTTCCACCTTTTGTGCCACTTTCACCTTCTGTTTGGTTTTCTTCACGCGTCTTCTCCTTCTAGCGAGTTACACACACTTGCCCTTGTGGTTTAACCGGCAAGGGCTACAGAATCTATGCCGAAGATTCCGCCATTCACCTCCAGTACTAGAACTATCTTGAATTTTCACCAACAACCAACCGCTGATTGTCAAAGGGCGTATGTCCCTTATCGTAGCGAGACAGCTTGTGAAGTATGCGTAATTTTCCAAGAATTGTCAAAAAAGAAAAGAAGAAAAAACCCCCAGCGTAGCCAGCTAGGGGTTTGCCCATGTAAGGGCGGAAAGGACGAGGTTGTTTAGGCCTAGGAAACACTTTCCCAAAAGGCCTTGATCGAATGCGGCACTTCGATCTGGGCAAGAAGGTGCTCACCCTTGAGCTCCCGGACGATCTTGACCAGCTGGCGGATGACCTCGTCGCGTCGGAGGCAGCTAGAACATCTCTCCACCTCCACCACGCGATGGCAGACGTTTTCGTCCAGGCTACCGAGGACCATGGTCGGCGTACTGGTAGACCCTGCCTTAAGCCGCACGCCTCGATGACCGTCGGGCGTTGGAGGAACAGCGAACGGAACTTGAGGACCGGTTTTGGTTGCCGTTGCCCGTTCGCCGGAGCCCCCGTTCCCTGACGGAGAGACGGATGTTGGCTTCGGCCTGGGTTTCGGCGGGTACTGCTCCCGGAGACACTCCTGAATGGTCGCCCGGAAGGCCGAACGGTCGAACTTGTCGTACCGCTCGCAATAGCACTCGAAGATGCGCTGGATGTCGCGCTTCAGCGCAGACCTGCTGCTCACCCCGTGATCCTGCTGGCGCGTGAGAATTTCACGGGTCATCTCATTGAGCAAGTAGTCGCCGACTAGTACGAACGTCTGCCGCTCGAACAGTTTGACGTTCGCCACCTGCTTGGCCAATGTCTCGCCGGAACCCACCCCGTAGGCGACGTTGAACTCGTCGATCGTACGGAAGTTGAGTTTCCGGTAGAATCCGGGGTCAACCTCAAGCAGTTTGAGGTAGGCGAGAACTCCCCGGTAGATGGCTTCGTGTTTCCGCTGACGCGCATGGAGCACGACCTGCAGGAGTTCCTGGGTTGACCTCGGAAGATCTTGAAGCTCCTCCACCACCTCCATCGTGCGCAGCTTGAGCTCAAGCTTCCCCTTCACCACCGTCGGGGCGGTTTCAGGCGGAGCTTCGAACAACGGAATGGTGTCGAGAATACGAGCACTCTTCTTCGTTTTCATTTTCCCTCCTTTCGGGATTGCCGGTTTGATCGACGAGAGTGGCATCGCGGACAGATGGCCCAACGGTAGCCCCGGCGCTGTTTGTCGCGCACGAACGCCTGCGGCCGTGAAAACTGCCTACGACAGATTACACAGGTCACCATGACCATCTTGGCCGGTCGGCAGATTGGACAAATCCGCCGTTTGTGGCCAAGGTATTCCGACGCATGCTCGGCCCGATGCGTTCGCACGTAGCTGCGACCGCAATCCGTGCAGGTCACGCGTACAGTTTTGGGCGCGCTGCGCACGGCGTGGCACGCCGGACAGAACGAATGCCTGCAGTACCGCTGGCGTTCTCTGATGACGTCTCGCAGTCGCGGGAACTCGCGCTGGCAGCCAGCGCATCGCACCGCGACGAGTGTCTTCAGGCGTCGGCACCGAAGGCACAGGATGAACGGTGGCGCTTGCGCCCGAGGTTCCGGAGTCTCCGAGAACGGCTGCTGGCAGTGCTCACACAGGAGCACTACCTCCTCGATCTTTGATTTCACTAAACACCTCCTTGCTTCACGATTCCCATGCACTTGCCCCTACGACTGGACCAGCACGTCGGGCAAAAGGTAATTTTACCCGAATGCTTTCGGAGAATGAAATCGCGCTGGAACTTATGCCCACAAAGAGAGCATCTGAGAAAAACTGGTTGGTTTGGATGCGATCTTCGGCAGTCAACACAGAATGTTCGCGAGCGGCCGATCTTCTGGGCATACTTAATCTTGGAGAATTTTCGGAGAAACTTGCGGCCACAGTGCGAACAGGCAAGGCTTGCGCGTAATCCCCAACATTCGGAGCAAAATGTCCTTCTAAATCCAACCCCTGCAAGGTACTTTGCGTGAATTGTTTTTCGGAAGTACTTACGACCACAGTTCGCGCAGGTTAGGGAGAACATTAACTGTCCGCGCTGCTGGTATTTCCTCTGACAGTTTTGGTTACAGAAGAACCGTTTACTCCCAGTACTCACCCCGTATCTAAGGACACCCTTTAAGCGTTGAATCGATTCTCCGCAGTAAGCACAGTGCAATGTGATTAGGGAACATAAACGCCGCGTTCTCCCACCACTGCACTTACTACAAAATCTATCGACGTTCTGCTTTCTGGTAGTCCGCAGCTTCCGTTTGAATTTACGTCCACACCTTGAGCAATTGAGAACTACGGACTTCCTCGGATTCCTTTTTACTTTTATCCACCCGGCAGAACGAAACGCCCTGACCTCATTGATGAGTCCATAGTGTTCGAGGTGAACAAGGAATGTCTCTCTACGACTTGACTGAGAGATTTTGATAGCATTGTTGTGTTGGGAACAGCAATGATAAGGATTTGCTGCTTTACCTTGGTACACTGGTCCTTTGCACCCCTGACAGCCGCAGGAATCCCTAGGCCATTCTGCGGCGAGCTCCCGCAGTAACACATTGGAATACTTTGTATTATGGTGCTCAGTTTCATCTTCCAGCCACAGGGCTGGAACGATACTTTCTTTCAGTCGTCCCATCATTTTCCTCCTGTGCTGGAAAAGGCCTGAAATTTTTCGCCGACAACCAACCATTGATTGTCAAAGGGCGTTTACCTTTCTTGGGCAGAAAGGTAGCTTGTTACATATACACTATTTTTCACAAAATGTCAAGAAAAAACTTCCAAAATTCGAGGACTAGAACACACAGACATATTGCCTCTTTTGTGCATAGCCGCTACCGTGTCAATGTATATGCCGAAGGTTCAACTCGACATCCACGTCGTCACCAACGCCAGGCAGTCCGAAATTGTACGCAAAGACGGAAATACCTGGCGCGTGCGTCTGGCGGCAAAACCCATCGAAGGCGCGGCGAATGACGCGCTCATCGAGCTCTTGGCCGACGAATTCGGCGTGGCAAAAAGCTGTATTCAGATCAAGCACGGTTTACGTGGTAGAAACAAACGAGTCGAGGTTCTGACACCGTAAAATTCTAAATCCAAACTCTAAAAAAATAGCTCTGGCGAGCCATTTTTTTGTTATTCTTAGGTACGAGCTATTGACAATAGATAACAGTTATGCTAGACTTGCTAGTTACGATCGAACTTTGCCATTTCCATATTACTCTCCGAACTCTGCAGATATCCCCTTCCGGGAGCGCCTTGTGCCTCCGCATGGGAGGAAATGCGGTGCCTGTAGACTTTTGGATCGTCGGTGTTTAACGTGTTCTTTTCACGTTTTTCCGCTTCTGGCGGGATACCCCCTTTCCACCCACGATCCAGTAATCTGCAGGCACGACAAGCGGGGAGTCATTCACAAGGGTACGTCTGGCGCCCGCTCGACTGCTCCTTTGGGTGACTTCCTTGTCTGCAGAGTTTGGGCAGTAATATTCCGGCCGCAACGCTAGCTCAAGTTGAGAGCGCAGGTATTTGAAACTCCTGAGGTGTTGGACGAAATTTCCACGCGCCGCGCCGGAATCAAAAACTAAACAACGATGAAATAACCCGCCCGGGTTATTTTTCGTTTTCGAAAAACTGGGGTAACGATCAACCTCGCCGCTCGGCAAGGTTGATACCTGCACTAGAGTTTATCCTAAAAAATACGGCCTGAGCTGGTCGAAGGCTATTTCCGCGTGTCAGTAAAAAAGTAGTCCTTCGACTGGGCTCAGGAACTACTTTTCGGCATTGGTTGAAATGCGTTCGAAAAAATTTTTTGCGGCAGTTCAAGGACTTACCGGTGGAACGGTTTCATCCGTACTGCTTGGAGTTTTGCCAATCAGCCAGGTCTCCGGCCACGGCCGGTAATAGCTCTTGAACTCTTGTTCATTCACTTGGCCATCCGGGTACGTCACGCGATAGGTAAATACCGTGTTGCCGCCGGGCGCGGGTTTTTCCACCAACTTCTTTTCACCCGGTTTCAAATCGTCGGTTTCAATGTAACGGATCGGGCCAGAAGCAATGGAGTTTAAAATTATTGCTCTGTCCGGCACCTCAATTTTACGGCCGTCGCTTGCGCCATAGAAACTGAATACCAGCTCGGTATCAGCGACTTCCGCCAGAAAAAGAATGTAACGGCCCGTGTCATTGCGGAAACGAAAATCCGGCGCCGGATCGTAAATGGTTGCATCCATGCCCGGCGGGTTGTAGTAGCGGATGCGAAACGAGTGATTTTGCCGCTGCGTGATGGGTAGGCCCGAATGGAGCGCCGCGCGAAAAACCGTCGTGCCGATCTGGCACAGCCCGCCGCCGAACTCCGGTACGGTGCGGTCGCCCTTAATGACGAGCTCCTGCAGGTAGCCATGCTCCCCATCCACGCTCCCAAGCGCCTTGAGTAAGGAAAACTCTTCGTCCGGCGCGATAAGAATACCGTTGAGCGTGTTGACCCCGATACGGATGTTGTGCCATCGGTTTTTGGGGCTGCCCGCAGCATTGGAACGCCCGACCCCCAGCAGCTCGCTGATGCCCATGCCATTGGCGTCGGCCGTACCTATTTTGGCCGGCGCCACCTGCACCGCTATGGGAATTTCGGAACTTACGCCGGTAAGATATGCCTCCTGCAAGCGCCGCATCGTTCCCGGCAGGTCGATGCTGATACCGTCGCGGCTGACCTGAAACTCAACCACGCGGTCATTTTCCAACCGCCATTTCGCGTCCTGTGGAGGAACATCAATTTCTTTTGCAATCGGAACCAAGAATGCCGTGACTGCGTCGGTATTAAACCCCAAGCGCACCGGCCCGCGCGATCGGCTCCCGGCTTCCTCCACACGCTGAAACTCCAGCCACGTAAGAAAAGTGGGGCGATCAACACTCCAATGATGCTCTTCATAGACAAACGTCGGCGTGGACGTATGCAAAAGGTTTTGCGCTCGCTGGAACGCATCCACCGTTTCGACGCTCGCAATCGGCGGTAGAACCGTCGACATCCGCAAAGGGATCGGCGACGTATCCATGCTGGCGAGCCGGCGCTTGACGGACGCGAACGCCTCCGCATGGTCGAACAGCACGCCGTTCCGTTCGGCCAATAGTTCAAGCGCGCCGCTCCCGTTCACCGACAACCGCGCCGGCAGCGGCGGGGTTTCCCGCTCGGCCAGTACCGACGATAAAATTTCTTCCAGCACCGGCGCATCAATCGTGTAGGGTACTGCGACATCCCACCCCAACCAACGCAGTCGCAAAGGATCAATCAGCTGCGACCACAGCGTCCCCCCGCGGCCAATGCGGTACGCCGCCACGACCGCGCTGTTGATATCATAGCTGACGGGAACGCGCGCCAGATCGGGATCCGAGGAGGTGACCTCAAGGGGAAGATTGACCAATTCGCCGCCTACATCAAGCCACAGCCCGTGCTGGAGCACGACATCGCGCCGGGCAACGAGCAACGCCGCAAGCTGCGCCCGCGTCAAATCGCCAGCCACCTGCCCGGCCACCGACACGCCCGGATAAATGCGATCTTGATACTGCCACTGGTAGGTACCCAAGGTACCTGCCAAAAGCGCGCTGGCGCACACGGCGCAAGCGATCAGAAACCATGGCCAGTACCGACGGCGACGCGGTCGCCGGGGAAGTTGGACATTGGACATAAGGGGATTATCTCCATCCACACGACGCGGAGCTTGCCACGCGAAAAAAAACTATGTTCCGGAAAACAGCTCATTGAGCAGGGCGCGTGCCAAGTCCTCCCGGGTATGAATCTCACCAGCAATCACACAAAGGGTTACGGCATCGCCAACCGCCGCATTGGCACCTAAGTGGCCGCGCGGGATTTGCCAGGTATGGCTGTTCGCGTCGGTAACCACCGCATGCGCGCCGGAAAGTTCGGAAACCGTTCCAATAATCACGCCTTTTGTTTGCACCTGTTCCATAGAAACACTCTTATTATACGGATTTTACGAGAGTCTGACAACTTTTCCCGTTGACAGGTAACTTTTAACAGATTGACATGATTAAAAATTAGTGGTATAAGGTCTCCGACCCTACGGGTCGATAGACCCGGAGGGAACATCAAACCTGAATCTTGCACCCAAACCAAGAGGGAGGCCATGAGGACCGCACAAATGCGACGGATCGAACCGAACTTTTCGTGGTGGCTCCTGCTCCAGTTATACTGGAAAAAAATCATCCGCGCCTTCAGCATCTACTGTGAAGGCCACGGGGTGAGATTTCACCACCAGTCGCCTTGCCAAATCTGCGGCAAGAGAATCCGGCCAGGCCAGGTCGGAAAGTATCTCGAACATTAGGGAGTAACCATAAAAACCAACACAGGACCGAGAGTAGGCACGCCGGGAGGCTGCAGTACGAACGCAGCCTTTTTTTATTTCCCAGAAAACCCCGGATGGAGGCCGCGAGGCCAGAACCCGGGGAGGAGGTCATTTTCACTCGTAGCAAATCCTAAAAATGACATCGCCTGGATATTCCTGATACCATAACCTTGAGCGCGAGGGCTGGGAAAAAGGCACGGACAATTGACGAAAACGCCATAAATGTATACGATATCATTTAAGCAGAACGTTTCATACAGACTTAACCTTTGGCCCCATCGCCCTCCTTCGCTAAAGCTTCGGAGGAAAGGTCTAGTGGCTAGGACCCCGTCATACGACGGGGCAAGGCACCGCGTCCCGCTCTACGGCGGGATTACGGCTTCCGGCCTCAACTTTTCCGCCGGAGGCGGACAATGCTCATTCACCTGCCTAAAATTTTTGCCGCCATCGTCTAGTGGCTAGGACACCACGCTTTTTCACCCGCCTAAATTTCTACCGCTGCGCCGCCATCGTCTAGTGGCTAGGACACCACGCTTTCAATGTGGGAACCCGGGTTCGATTCCCGGTGGCGGTAGAAATTTGGGCGGGCAAGATGTGGGAACCCGGGTTCGATTCCCGGTGGCGGTACCATTTTAAAACTTTTCTGATTTTCAGTAAAAATCTGATTGGCGGCGCCGAGCGCCGCCCAAGGCGTTCGCGGCGGATTATCGCCGTTTTTTAATTCCCCCCTTAAAAGAAGGAAAAAATATCCACAAATGGAACTTGACAAAAAAATACTTGCTTGCTATACTTGTGCTAGTGTTTTAGTACAGTAAAACAATGTTATGGAAAAACAGCTAACGACAAAACAGGCAACCGAACTGCTTGAAGCGATTTTATCACTCAAGTCAGCCAAAGAATGCAAAGCATTCTTGAGGGATTTGTGTACGCTATCTGAAATTGAGGCAATGATAGAACGCTTTCAGGTTGTCAAAATGGTAAAAAGAAATATTCCGTATCGAGAAATTAGCAAAAAAACCGGTTCAAGCACTGCCACCGTTACTCGTGTGGCTCATTGGCTCCATCATGGGATGGGTGGCTATAATCTTGTGCTTGATCGCGTGAAATAACAGCATCAAACATTTGAGGTATTGGCCACCCGTTCCAATGAACGGGTTTTTTAATTTACCAACCCAACAATAACTATTATGAACAAAATTCAACCAACAATTCTTAAAGGGACTCGCGATTTTCTTCCGCCGGAGATGATGCGGCGGAATGTTGTAATGGAAATTATCCGCAAGACGTTTGAACAGTTCGGGTATTCTCCAATTGAAACGCCAATTATTTGTCCGGCCGAAACAATTTTAGGCAAGTATGGTGAAGAAGGAGATCGCCTCACCTATTCATTCAAAGACCGCGGTAACAGACTCATTGCGTTGCCGTATGATTTGACGGTGCCGTTCGCGCGGTTTGTTGCGGCCAATTATCAGGATTTGCCACTCCCATTCAAACGCTATCAAATTCAACGCGTTTGGCGAGCGGAAAAACCGCAACAGGGCCGCCTGCGTGAATTTTACCAGTGCGACATTGACATTATTGGATCAAAAAGCCTTATTTGTGAGGCAGAGATTGTTAAAATGATTGTCGCAGTATTTGAGAAACTGCTTATTCCCAATATCACAATCAAAGTCAATTCAAGACGACTGATGAATGTGATATTACAATCCTTCGGTATCAACCAAAGCAACACCATATCCGTAATTCGCATTATTGATAAGATCACAAAGATTGGCGAAGAGGTCGTTGTGTCCGAACTACAAAAGATGGGAATTGATAACGCTAAGATGGTAATCGAAACCCTTACACGCGAAGATACAAACAAAGGCACGCTCAAAAAACTCGCTGCATACGACACCACCGAATTGGGAGAATTTTTATCTTATTGCGATAGTCTTGGCGTACCAGAAAAGAATCTCCAAATTGACCCAACGCTGGCAAGAGGGCTTGATTACTATACCGGTCTTACCTTCGAGGTAATTAGCACAGATGCAAATTTCGGCTCAATTTGTGCTGGCGGTCGTTACGACAATCTCTGTGGTCTTTTTTCTGACAAGGATTTTTCCGGAGTCGGTGTTGCTTTTGGCTTTGAACGAATTATGTTATTGCTCGAACAGCTGAAACTCTTTCGCAGTAGCAATGCGCCTTCACAGGCTCTTGTGACTATCTTTAACGAAAATTCAGTCAAGGACGCACTGCAAACATATAGCAATCTCATTGAAGCAGGCGTACCATCGGAAATCTATTTTGAGCCGGAAAAATTATCAAAGCAATTCAAGTTCGCAGACAAAAAGCAAATCCCGTTTGTCCTGATTCAAGGACCGGAAGAACAGGAAAAGGGCGAAATCACAATCAAGCGTATGCAAAACGGCAAGCAAAAAAATATACCCGTAAATCAATTAGTTACCTATTTAACCAATTATTATGAAGCGAAATAATATTAGAATCGCAGTCCAAAAAGAAGGTCGGCTGAAGATACCAAGCCTTGAATATCTTGAATCTTTGGGCCTTCAATTTTCAAAAGAGAACGGCAGAATACTTATCGTTTCTTGCAAGAATGCTGACGCGGAAATCTTGTATGTTCGACACCGCGATATACCGCAGTATATTCAAAGCGGGGCCGCTGACTTCGCCGTCGTCGGGGGGGATATTCTGTATGAAAATAATTTTAAGATAAGAAAAGTCAAAAAATTGAATTTTGGCGAATGCGGTTTGGTGATTGCCATACCGGTCGTTTCACCAATTAAAAAAATAGAGGAACTTAACGGGGAACGGATAGCAACATCGTATCCAAATAGTCTGCGTAAATTTTTAAAAAAACAGAAAATCAACGCAGTCATTATTGAAATAAGAGGATCGGTTGAGGTTGCGCCTGCCCTGGGGCTTGCGGACGCAATTTGCGATCTTACGCAAACCGGAAATTCACTCCAAGAAAACGCTTTGAAACCGATCGCAACAGTATTCAATTCCACGGCCGTATTTATCGAGTCGCCGTTTGAGCGCGGACAAAAAAGTGAATTTGCAAATAAGTTTCTAACCGCTACTCTATGAAAAAATATTTCCTTGGACAACTTGATGTTTTCTCATTGAAGAATCTTTGTAAAAGAAAGGTGATTCGTTTTGATGATATTTTGCCGGTTGTCGAAAATGTTTTGCGTGAAGTGAAAATGAGAGGTGACGAAGCTGTCCGTGAGTTTACGGCAAATTTCGATAATGTGTCTCTCTCTTCTTTCGCAATAACACAAAAAGAAATTGATAGCGCTTGTAAGCGTATCCCACAGAATGTTCAAGGTGCTTTCAAAAAAGCGGCAAACAACATTGAAAAATTCCACAAATTACAGGCCGCCAAACGCAAAGCGGTACAGATTGTAACTGGAGTCAGCTGTTTTGCGGAAGCAAGACCAATCGAGAATGTTGGTTTGTACATTCCTGGCGGGACAGCGCCACTGCCCTCCACCGTGTTGATGCTTGCGATTCCGGCACAACTTGCTGGCTGCAAGGAAATTGTGCTTGTTACTCCACCGACAAGGGATGGAAGCGTGGCTGATATTATTTTATTTGCCGCAAAGCTATGTGGTATCAAGCAAATCTTCAAAATTGGCGGCGCACAGGCAATTGCGGCGCTTGCGTTTGGAACAGAGAGTGTGCCAAAGGTTTACAAAATTTTTGGCCCCGGCAATCAGTACGTAACCGCCGCGAAAATGCTTATCTCAATTGATCTTAACGGCGCGGCTATTGATATGCCCGCTGGCCCAACCGAAGTATTGGTTATCGCCGATGAAAAAGCGCGAGCCGATTTTGTGGCGAGCGATCTTTTATCGCAAGCTGAACATGGTATTGATTCGCAAGCGATTATCGTTACCACCTCGGACAAAAAAGCTGATGAGGTCTTGGGTGAAGTACAACGGCAATTACAAACTCTACCACGGAAAAAAATTGCTCAAAAAACATTTGACAACAGTTTTGTCATTGTTGCTGATTCTATCGATGAGGCAATTGATTTTTCTAACCGATACGCGCCGGAACACCTTATCCTGAATGTTACAAATGCAAAAAAGTATATCCCAGCAATTACAAACGCCGGTTCGGTATTTTTGGGTCCGTATTCTTGTGCGTCCGCCGGCGATTACGCAAGCGGAACCAACCACTCATTGCCGACGTATGGCTATGCTCGTGTCTATGGAGGCGTTTCTGTACGTAGTTTCCAGAAACAAGTAACTTTTCAGGAAATTACAAAACAGGGCGCGAAAAATTTGGGACCGATGGTATCTACCATGGCTTCCCAAGAATCACTCGAAGGACACAGAAGAGCGATGCAACTACGCTATAAGTAACAAACTTAGGACTTGCGGGTTTGCCCGAAATACCACACCCCATCATTCTGGCTTGTCCAGAATCCTTGGAGGCACCATACGATCGTACCCCCGTAGCGATCCTTTACCCCAGTCATCCGACGGGGCAGGCCTGGCCAGGATGACGGCAAACCCGTAAGTCCTAAAACTGTACATATGAGAAATTTGGCATTAAGAAGAATCCAAAAAATGAAACCGTATAAACCGCCACTCGATGGCAGGTCGGCGTATGGCGGTATGCTTTTGGATTTCAACGAGCGGACAAGGCCTCCGCAAAACAAGATTGCCCTTGCGCTGGAAAAATTTGTAAGAAGTCAAAAAATACAAGTGTACCCGGAGTATGTTGATTTGGGTAAAAAAATTGCAGATTATGCAGGCGTAAAGGCCAATCAGGTAATGATTACCAACGGCTCTGACCAAGGCATTGATATTATTTTCCGAGCATTTACTGAAAAAGGCGATACAGTGATTATTCCCAGCCCCAGTTTTGCAATGTTTTTTCAGTGCGCGCAAATTGTTGGCAATGAAATTATTTGTCCGCTTTACAAAAAAGATGACCTCGCGTTTCCGTTCCAGGAGGTAATGGATTTAATTGATGGACGAACCAAGCTCATCGTTGTATGCAATCCCAATAATCCAACGGGTACAGCTATTTCGATTGCCGATATTGAAAAAATTGCGCGAAAAGCAAAGAGAGCGATCGTCTATATTGACGAAGCGTATTTTGAATTTTCAAAAATTACCGCCGTTTCTCTCATCAAGAAATATTCAAATATCATTATTACAAGGACATTTTCAAAAGCGTTCGGTCTTGCCTCGCTGAGAATCGGATATGCTATCGCGAGAGCAGAATACATCGCTGAAATGCTGAAAATTCGCGGACCCTACGACGTAAATATGGCTGCGTACAATGCGGCATATGCGGCACTTAAAAATAGAAAAGGTATGGAGAGTTATGTTAAAGACGTAATGGAGAGCGCAAAACCATTGGTGGAAAAATTCTTTGCCGAAAATGCCATACCTTATTTTCCCTCTCGTTCAAACTTTATCTTATTTCGCCCGGATAACCCCGAAAATGCAATGAAGCTGCTTACGGAAAATGGTGCGCGGGTACGGCCTCAAAACAAGCAGAATATTAAAAATACGTTGCGGGTAAGCATTGGCACGGTACAACAGATGAAAAAGTTTATTACTATTTACAAAAGCGTTGCGCTCAAAAAATCAAAGCGGAAATGCGCATTTCTTGATCGCGATGGTACTCTTGTCTTTGAACCCCAAGACACCTATCAAATCGATAGCCTGAAGAAGCTAAAAATTCTTGATGGTGTAATTATCGGATTACAAAAATTGAAAAAAAGAGGCTACGCGCTGATTATGATTTCCAATCAAGACGGCTTGGGAACTTCCTCGTTCCCTCAAAAGAGTTTTGCGGCTCCGCAAGAAAAAATGCTGGATATCTTTCGCAACAATGGAATAACTTTTGACCAGATATTCATTTGTTCGCACTTGCCAAATGAGGCGTGCAATTGCCGGAAGCCAAAAACTGGATTGGTTGATGAATTTCTGCGAGCCGCAAACATTGATGAAATCGCGTCTTTCGTTTGCGGCGATAGAAACAGTGATCAACAGTTTGCCAAGAATGTCGGCATCAAGTTTATCCCAATGGAAACCAACGGCAATTTTTACGAAGCGGTTAAACCATTATTGACCAAAACCATATGAATGCGAGGACATCAACCGTCAGTCGCAAAACAACAGAAACCAATATTTCCGTGACAGTAAATCTTGACGGTAGGGGTATATATCAAGTGGAGACCGGCATTGGTTTTTTCAATCACATGCTGGAACTTTTTTCCAAACATTCATTGATAGACCTTACTGTGGAAGCGAAGGGTGATCTTAAAATTGACGAACACCACACCGTTGAAGACGTTGGAATTTGTTTAGGCGACTCATTGCGTAAAGCCATTGGCGATAAAAAAGGCATAGAACGATATGGATTTTTGCTGCCTATGGATGAAGCTTTGGCGGAAGTCGCAATCGATTTGGGCGGCCGATCTTATCTTGTTTGGAATGCGCCATTTAAGCGAGAGAAAATTGGAGATATGCCAACCGAGCTTTTTGAAGATTTCTTCAAGGCGGTGGCCGACAATCTCCAAGCGAATATCCACATCAATGTAAAATACGGCAGAAACGAACACCACATTGCGGAAAGCGTTTTTAAGTCGTTTGCAAGAGCTTTGCGGTTCGCCGTAAGCCGCGATAAGCAAACCAAAAATTTACTGCCATCTACCAAAGGAAAACTATGATTGCCATTGTTGACTACAAAGCGGGAAATATCGCGTCTGTAAAAAACGCTCTGGCGCGATTGGGGCAAGCATGTGTTATCACATCCGAGCCAAAAGAAATTTTATCGGCAGACGGTGTAATATTCCCAGGTCAAGGCAGGGCGGGCGCCGCAATGTTGGAATTGCAAAAAACAGGCATTGAGAAAATCATTCCTCAAATTACAAAGCCGTTTCTCGGTATTTGTCTGGGGATGCAACTGCTTGGCACAACTTCCGAAGAAGACGAGACAAAATGCCTTGATATTTTTCAAGGTGCGTCCCGCAAATTCCCGCCGACATTAAAAACCCCTCACCTTGGCTGGAATAAAGTCGAATTAACGCAGAAGTCGCCTTTGACTGCCGGCATCCCGGACGGATCATACTTTTATTTTGTGCACTCTTATTACGTTGACCCCGTTAGAAATATACCGCGTAACTTACGATGGTTGGGCAAAAATATAAGAAATTCATTCGGTCTGGGTTCGCGCCCGGCAGGAGTTTCTAACGGGGTTGATGCGCTGGAGCCGAAAATTATTGGAAAAACAAGCTATGGTTTTGATTTTGCGTCAATGGTGCACAGCGGTAACTTTTATGCCGTACAGTTCCACCCTGAAAAATCAGGTGGGCAAGGTTTACAATTACTCAATAATTTTTGCAATCTATGTTTGTAATTCCAGCCATTGATATTATTGACGGCAAATGCGTGCGCCTGATGCAAGGCAATTTTGCCGATTCAACAGTGTATAGCAATAATCCTGTTGAGGTTGCCAAAAATTTTGAAAAACAAGGAGCTGTTTTTCTGCATGTTGTTGATTTGGACGGCGCACGATTGGGCTATCCGGTAAACTCGGAAATCATTCTTGCCATTGCTACATCGGTCAACATTCCGCTTCAAGTTGGCGGCGGTATACGTTTGTACGAGCAGGCGCAAAAATATCTTGAAAACGGCGTTAAAAAAATCATCTTGAGCACCGTTGCTGTTGAAAATCCAAAATTGCTTGAGCGTTTATTGGAAGAATATGGATGCCCCAGAGTAACAGTTTCAGTGGACGTTAAAGACGGACGAGTCGCTACTCGCGGCTGGCTTGGAAAAAACACAAAAACTGTTACGGCCCTTATTAATGTTCTCAAAAAAGTGGGAATCACATCGGTCAATGTAACCGATATTTCCAAAGACGGCTTACTTAAAGGGCCAAATTTTAATTTGGCAAAAAAATTTATCAACAAAGGATTCAAAACTGTTGTGGCTGGCGGCGTATCATCGTTGGGAGATTTAGAAAAATTGAATCGGCTCGGTGCATTTGGTGCAATAGTCGGAAAAGCAATGTATGAGGGAAAAATTAACTTGCGAGAAGCGCAAAAAAAAGTTGCGTATAGAAATAACCTGACAAAAAGAATCATTCCCTGCCTTGACGTAAAAAACGGGCGCGTGGTGAAAGGAACTCATTTTAGGGAGTTACGCGATGCCGGAAATCCGGTTGAACTTGGAAATCGATATTCCGAGTTAGGTGCTGACGAGCTTGTTTTTCTTGATATCACCGCGACACTGGAAAATCGCACAACGCTTTATGCTTTGGTCTCGAAAATTGCAAAGGAAATCAATACACCTTTTACGGTGGGCGGTGGCATTTCAACAATGGAAGATATAAAAAATCTTTTGGAGGCAGGAGCCGACAAAGTCTCCATTGGCTCTGCGGCAGTAAAAAACTCTAATCTTATCAAACAAGCTGCGGAGTATTACGGTTCTCAATGCATCGTTATTTCTGTTGACGCAAAAAAACAAAAGCTAGGCTGGAAAATTTGTATAAAGGGCGGAACAGAAGAAACAGATATTGACGCGATAGCATTTTCTAAACAAATGGAAAAAATCGGCGCGGGCGAACTTCTGGTGAACAGTGTAGACCGGGATGGAACTAAAAATGGGTTTGATTTGGAATTGTTAAAAAGTATTACCGACCGCGTGAATATTCCGGTGATTGCTTCAAGTGGCGCAGGCTCGATGCAAGATTTTTTGGAAGTTTTCCAAAAGACAGGTGTTGCTGCCGCTCTTGGA
>Ga0209541_10009943_pt1 | contig 15286 bp, 15 predicted proteins | sample RifCSPlowO2_01_FD_184027 | JGI IMG/M metagenome (GOLD analysis project Ga0209541, IMG submission 184027) | Groundwater microbial communities from Rifle, Colorado - Rifle CSP2_plank lowO2_0.1 (SPAdes) (version 2) | ecosystem: Environmental > Aquatic > Deep subsurface > Groundwater | place...
AATATCATTCCCTCGCTGTTTGACCGCCGGTTAGTACCGGCTATTGCCCGCCTGATAGTGCCATAAGCGGCCAATTCGGCTGCTGTATAATAAATATTCTATGACTTCCAAATACGCGGTTGAGGTGCGTGGGGTGGTTAAGACCTTCGGCAGTATTAAAGCCGTTGATAACCTCAGCTTTGCTATAAAACCAGGTGAGATTTTTGCTTTTTTAGGACCTAACGGGGCTGGCAAAAGCACCACCATCAAGATGCTAACAACCATGCTGCGGCCAACCAGCGGTCAACTGCTGCTTAATGGCCATGACGTCACAAAGGATCAGGCCAGTGCCCGCAAGTCTTTTGGTATCGTCTTCCAGGATCCGGCATTAGAAGAAGAATTAACGGCTTATGAAAACATGCTTTTCCACGCCGTTTTATATGGCGTGCCCAAGAAAGAACAGCCAAAACGGATTGAAGAACTAATGCAGCTGGTTGATCTTTGGGAACGCCGTGACTCACTGGTACGGACCTATTCTGGCGGCATGCGCCGGCGTTTAGAAATCGCTCGTGGGTTGCTGCACCATCCCAAGATTTTATTCTTGGACGAACCGACGCTTGGCTTGGATACCCAGACGCGCAATATCTTGTGGGATTATGTAAAAAAACTCAGCCAAAACGAAGGCATGACCATATTTTTCACGACCCATTATCTTGATGAAGCCGAGCAGGTAGCCCAGCGCATTGCCATTATCGACTATGGCAAAATCGTTGCCGAGGGAACGACCGAACAACTGACCAAGCAAACTAAAACAAAGACACTTGAGCAAGCCTATCTAAAACTGACCGGTGAAGGCATCCGCGACGAGCTCAGCGAAGACTTTAACGGCCTCAATGTTCGCAGCGTGATGCGAACCGGAGGTCAGCGGTGAGTGAGATTTATATACTTTGGTGGCGGCAGATGAAGCGCTATTTGCGTACCAGAAGCCGCATCTTCGGCACTATTGGCCAGCCGGTTTTATTCCTGCTGGCGCTTGGTTACGGCCTGGGCGCTGTCTTTGAACAGGCCGGGCAGGGGGATTACCTGCAGTTTTTAGTACCGGGTATCATTTTGCAGACGTTGTTGTTCTCCGGGGTCTTTTGGGGCATCCAGATACTGTTTGATAAACGCTTCGGTTTTTTAAAGGAAATGCTGGTGGCGCCAGTACCTAGGGTTAAAATTTTGCTGGGCAATGCGCTGGGCGGCACGACCATTTCCATAATCCAGGCCATTATGGTGTTTATCGTGGCCTTTGCTTTTGGTTTTCGGCCCCAGAGCTGGGCGCTGCTGCCACTGGCGTTTTTAATAATTGTCGTGCTGAGCCTGACCTTAACCAGCTTCGGGGCAGGGCTGGCTAGCATGGTCGAGGATTTCCAAGGCTTTCAGGCGATTAATAACTTCCTGATTTTCCCCCTGTTTTTCCTATCCAGCGCGCTTTATCCGCTGACCAACGTACCAAAGGTATTAGAGGTTCTGACTTCAATTAATCCCCTAAGTTACGGCGTTGATGCCCTGCGCTATACGACGATTCAGCAAACGCATTTCGGTTTAGGTAAAGATTTAATAGTGATAGCCGTGGCGCTAGTCGTCTGTGTAGTCTTTGCAGTTAATCGCTTCAACCGCATCCAAGTGTAAATACTTAACAGGTTAAGTATTATAGGGGCGAAAAGAAACCCGAAGTAAGTTGACAACGAGGGTAGATAAGCATAAGCTAATACATAATGAATAAATATAAAGGCCTGTTAATTGCTCTGGTACTACCAATATTCGGGCTGACGATCGGTATACCGGTTTTTGCAGAGAACAGCAGTTCGGATACTGACAGCAGCCAAACCGAAGCCGCAAAAAAAGCCGCCGAGGCCAAACGTGAAGCCACTAAGCAAGCAGCTGAAGCCAAACGTGCAGCCGCTAAGCAGGCAGCTGAGAAAAAACGCGAGGCCGCCAAGAACGAGCGGGAACAAAAGAAAGAAAAGCTTAAAGAAGATAAGCTCAAGATTTGCCAGGGACGCGAAAGCCGCATTAATGATTCAATGAGCCGGGCGGCATCAAGGGGCCAAGAGAAGATAAACTTGTTTACCAAAATAGCCGAACGTACAGAAGCGTTCTATGTCTTAAAGGGCAAGGTCCTTGCCGGCTACGACGATTTAGTGGCTGCCCTTAACAACCAAAAAGCCGCAGCCCAGGCGGCTGTTGATACCGTTAAAGCCGGCAGTGATGACTTTAAATGTGATGGTGACAATCCTAAAGCCGCTGCCAAGCTGTTTAAGATAGACGTGCAGGCTATGAACGATGCACTTAAAGATTACCGGACAGCAGTTAAGAATTTGATTGTCGGAGTTAAATCCGTACAAGCTACGCAAGGGGACAATTAAATGAGACGATTTGGCCAAAGAGGTTTCGCCCTATTTGAGGGATTGGCACTGGCTGGGGTGGTAGCCATAGTGGTCCTGGCTGGCTGGAATATTTACCAACAACAGCAAACAAACGGCTCGACAACTATTAGTAGCGAAAAAACTGTCAAGCTGGTGCCAGAGGCTCCGGCTGTGGCTAGTGTCAGCGATCTTGACAAGGCCGCCCAGGCGCTTGACCAAACCCAAATAGACACCGTTAGCGATACCGCCCAGTTGGATAAGGACTTAGCTAGTTTCTAGCCTCAACTGCTTGTAAAAGCGTACAATTTAGCTATGAAGCGTCTTTGGGTACTTTTTACTTTATTGGCATCTGCGTTACTAACAGCCTTCATCACTGCGCCTAAAACTTCTGCTGGTGTCCAGGATTTTAGTTTCGACAGTTTTAGCGCTAACTATTACCTAACTCGTGATACGCAAAAAACACCGGAATTAAGAGTTGATGAAGTCTTGGTGGCGCGGTTCCCGGACTTTGACCAAAACCACGGCATCCAGCGGGCTATTCCACAGCGTTACCAGGAGCACACACTAAGTCTCAAAATTTCGTCGGTAACAGATGAAAATGGCCAGCCATACAAATACACCACCAGCCACCAAAATGACAATGAGGTACTAAAAATCGGTGAAGCAGATAAATTTGTCCATGGGCAAAAGACTTATAAAATCAGCTACGGGGTGCTCAATGTCATTAATTACCAAGCTGATCGTGATGAATTCTATTGGGACATTAATGGCGACCAGTGGCCGCAGGTTTTTGGTACGGTTACTGCCCGGATCCATATTCCCAATGGCTTGAAAGACGCTCTGCAAGCTAAACAGGTTTGTTATGCTGGCGCTTACGGTAGTAATTTTATCAAGTGTGACATCGGTCGTACGCAAAAGGAAGACGGGATAGTGATAACTTCGGCGGCTTCGGCTTTGCCGCCTCACCAGACTCAAACAGTGGTTTTAGCCTTTAATAAAGGTACATTTGCACCAGGCCCCGAAATAGCCCGCGAGCAGTTAATCAAAAAACTTAAAATAGCCGGGGCAGTTACTGCTGCCGCCATACCACCACTGCTAGCTTTCGGACAGATGTTCAGGCGCTGGCGGCGCTTTGGCGATGACCCCAAGGGACGGGGTATCATCATCCCGGAGTATGAACCACCTAAAGGCTTCGATGTCCTAGGTAGCGACTTTTTGCTTAGCCAGGAACTAAGTAGCCAGGCTTTCTCGGCCATGTTGGTACAACAGGCGGTCCAGGGGAACTTAACTATTTACGAGATTCCTAAAAAGGGCTTGTTTGGCAAAAAAGATTTTGAGCTAAGACTAGACAAAACCCCCACCACTGTCAGCCCAGATATTTTACAAGGCCTGAAACTGGTATTTGGCGATAGCCTGCCACCGGGCAAAAGAGTGTCTTTAAATGAATTTGCCAAAAGCCAAAGTCTGCGACGCAGCTTGTCTGAGGGCATGGTAGAGATGGAAAAGGGGCTTTCGGCCCGGCTGGCCCAGCAGGGCTACTTCATAAAAGATCCGGCTAAAGTTAAAAATGGTTACTTGGCTTGGTCGGCTTTGCCGTTTTTTAGCGGCATCGGCCTGTTTTGGGCCGGGCTAGCTATGAGTTTGTTGCCTTTATCGGGACTTGGCGGCGGCCTGATGGCCGCTGCCGTGGCAATGTTTGTTTTTGCCTTTATTATGCCGGCTCGTACCCAGACGGGGGTCCAAATTCACGATGATCTTTTGGGGCTGAAAGACTACATTAAAATGGCTGAGGCCGACCGGCTGAAATATTTGCAGAGTCCGGATGGTGCCGAGAAAATTGCCGATCCGGACGCCTTCAGTCCTAAAACACCCGCCGCCAAGGTAAAACTGTTTGAAAAGCTACTGCCATATGCCATGTTGTTCGGCTTAGAAAAAGACTGGGCCAAGCAGTTCAAAGACCTTTACGCTCAGCCGCCAGATTGGTACCACGGTAACGTGGCAGCCTTTAACATCGGTTATCTTAGCGGCTCACTTGGCGATTTTAGTCAATCTAGCGGTCAAGTCTTTAGCTCACCATCGAGTTCCAGCGGTAGTGGGTTCTCCGGCGGTGCTGGAGGTGGCGGCGGCGGCGGTGGTGGCGGTGGCTGGTGAAGCCTTTTGCTTGCCAGGTTCTGCCAAGTGCTGGTAATTTTTATTAAATTATGTTAGAATAGGGGAAACTTATGGATAAACCAAAAACCCAATCAAAAAGTCAGGGCAACTATGCCTTTATAGACGGCCAAAACCTTAACATGGGCATTAAAAAACTGGGCTGGAACCTGGACTTTCGCAAGTTCCACTACCACTTGCAGCGTAAATATGGCGTCACCAAAGCCTATTTTTTCCTGGGCATGGTCGAAGATCAGGCTGATCTGTATGCCAATTTGCAGTCCATGGGCTATAACCTTATCTTAAAACCGCTAGTTGAGCATAAAGAAGGCACGGTAAAGGGTAACATTGACGCTGATTTGGTGCTACATACCATGATTGAATATAACAACTACGACAAAGCTGTCATTGTATCTGGGGACGGTGACTTCTATGGCCTTTATGAATACCTGCTTAATAAGAATAAACTTGGGCGAATAATCGCTCCCAATCGCTACTATTCAAGTTTGCTAAATAGTTTTTTGCCTTATATCGACCGACTGGATGGTTTACGACGGCACTTGGCTTATAAAAAAGGGCCACGACCGGCAGATAGTAAAAAACCTTAGTCAGTGGCCGGCACAAAGACGTGTTTTATTGCATTAACACAACCGATATGATATAATACTTTAGTTCATTTGATATTGACTTTATGGATTGATGTAAGATCAGATGTGGAATTCCTATGAATGAAATAGACTTTAGAACAAATGAAGAATTACTGCTCAATGAGCTTTCTTCTTGCATAACTGTAGAGAAGGAGGTGTCTGAGTATATTCCGGCTTTTAACCTTGATGCTAATGAAATCGTTGGCTTATTAGAATATTATGATGTACCGGCGGACAAAGTTAATGATTTGTGGATACATTTTAGCACTCGAGATGTAGGTGAAGAATTTGGCCGTGATAAGCCAGTTAGAGGGCTTTTCATACCTTATGCTTCAACCGATAAAAATACTTTAGGAAAGTTAATCCCGGGAATTGATGAGGAATCGCTTAACAATAAATGTTTTATATTGATCGATGTGCCAAATTGCTTGGCGCATCAAGTTACATTACCGGCTGGTCACCCGTCTGCGATTGCCGATACAATCACTCATGAAGTAATGCATTATATTGATTACTATAAAACTAAAGCTGAAATGGCTAAAAAGAAAGTCAGAGTAGCGGACAGGATATCATTTTTATCACTACCGACAACAGCTGCATTTTTGGTGTCAGGCATATTAGATCGTGACCACAGCGAACTTTATACGATTAGCAGTTCTGCGAGTTTGGCTTTAGGCGCACTGGCTCTTAGTTACAGTGCTATAAAAGGTCTTAGGATTGATTCGGCAATGAGACAATTTGAGCCATCAGTGCTACGCAAAACAGCCCACCACATGGAAAACGGGCTTGTAGGTAGCCGCGCGGTTTTGTAGGAACCTAGTGTCTAGGGGCGCAAACGGGGCAAGTTTCCTCTGTATCAAAAGTGGCCCTTAATCTCTTACCGGCCTTCCACCATGGTTCGTAATCATGGTAGCCGGCAAAATCAGCCAGATTGCGCAGCAGCCAGCCAAACCAACCATAGATTTGGCTGTTGCCCCAAAGTACGGCTGCCCAATGCGGTCCAACTGGTGTTATATATATCGGCTTCTTGGGCTTATAATTTTGCAGCTGCTTATTAACAGCTTGTCTTTTTAAGTTCTCGGCCACAAACTTGCCGTCATAAAGGGCGGTTTGGGCCATACCTGTATAAGGGGTAGCGGCATTGTCGCCAATTACATAAACATTAGGCTCGGTCTGAAGATAGATGTCAATCACAGCCTTACCATCTTCGCTTAGCGGGAAGTTATTATCTTTCAAGAATGGATGGTTGGTGACACCAGCTGTCCAGACAACGCTATGGCTTTTTATGAAATGGCCGGTGACTTTTAGCTCATCGACTGTTTCGGCTAGGACCTTTTCATTTAGATGAAGTGAAACACCAAGACTGCGCAGCCGCTTGGCAATAGCTCGTGAGTATCGGGCTGGCATTCGGGGCACCAGCCGCGCTTGCGCTTCAACAAGATCGACGTGGATGGGGCGCACATCCAGGTTATGGCGGTGCATAATATGCCTGATGTAGCCGGGCAGGGCACCAGCTAGCTCAACGCCGGTTGGACCGCCGCCAATGACCACGTAATTAATGTCCGGCTTTTGATCCTTGATTAGCACCTTATGCAGATGGTCGCGGAAGCGGCGTGATTCTTCCTGGGTCTTAATCCCGTAAGCGTATTCGCTAAGACCCTTAATGCCGAAGAAGTTGGTGACCACACCAAGAGCTACGATCAGGATGTCATAGCTGTAAGTTTTGCCGGACTGCGTGCCAACTTTTTTAGTCTGACGATCAAGCGAGAAGGCACTGTCTTTAACCAGTTGTAGGTCTTTACCAGCGAAGATTTCGTTTAATGGTATTTGTGAAGCCATTTGTTTACCGCCGGTGGCCGTGCGGTAGAGCATCGGGTAGTAGCGGAAATTGTCTTGGTCAGATAAAAGCGTTACAGCAAAAGCAGGATGATCGATGAGTTCTAAGGCGACTTTAATGCCGCCAAAGCCGCCGCCTAGTATTAGAACTTTTCTTCGCTGCTCCATCTTCATTTTAGTTTAGCTTAAAAGGGATGGATGCACTACCCGTCTCTACCCTTTTATAAATGCTTAACTTGTTAAGTATTTTAGTAAATATTTCAGGACTAGCTTCAGGGGTTTTAAACACTTCCCAGCAGGTGGCGGGGCTATCGGCCCGGCAATCCTTTCGACAGTCGCCTTCTCAACTATTAGAACTGATCTGGCCGCTCAGAAATCTTACGCCGCCGGCTAAGTTCATGGCTATCGCAGCGGGCTGTATGTCGGCATCTTTTTGGCCCTGGTGGCTGTAGTCGTTACCAGCTTTGTGATCAAGAATCAGAAGGTTGATGCTAAAGAAGCTATGATGAGCGGCTAGTAACCTATTTTCGGCAGTTTTCACACAGTCCGTAAATTTCTAGCTGGTGGCCGCGGGGAGCAAAGCCGTCTTTGCTGACCAGGGAGTCAATCATAGTCTCCAGCATCGAGCTGGGTTCCAGGTTGTAGGTTTTATGGCAATTGGTACAGTAAAAATGGTGGTGGTGACCGACAAACATATCTGACAGTTCGATCTTATATTTCCAGCCGATGTTTAGTCGGTGGACAATGCCCAGTTCCTCAAATAGCTCAATAGTGCGGTAAATGGTGGCTCGGTCGACGCGACCAGCTGCCCGATGAACTAGGACCTGCATGGTTTGCGGTTCTTGATTAAGTAGTAAATCAAAAACTAGTTTCCTGGGTTTAGTGAGGCTAGAACCGTTTTTCTTTAGCAAAGCCGCTAGGTCTTTATAGTGATCCATAGCAAAATTATATTAAATTGCGACAAATTTGCAAATACCTGTGAGGCTTTTTAAAATGAGGCTATGCTAGTTTTTCTACTATCTGTGACCGCTGCTCTAGCTGCCCTTTTGGGCGGCTTTATTGCCATTAAAACCCGGCGAAAAATTAATTTAGCACTGGGCTTCACAGCCGGTATCATTTTGGGTCTGGTAGCTTTTGATCTGCTACCTGAGATTTTTGAAATTAGCCAAAGCCAGGGGCTAGATATTATGTGGCCGATGATAACCCTTGTCACCGGCTTCTTACTTTTCCATATAGTTGAGAAATTGATTCTGCTGCATCACGGTAATGAGTCCAAGTATGGTCCGCATACGCATCCTTATGTTGGTATTGCCGGCGCAGCCGCCTTAATTGGACACAGCTTTTTAGACGGCGTCAGTATCGGCATTGGCTTCCAGGTTAGTACCGCTGTTGGTCTAGCGGTAGCCATTGCTGTGATTGGGCACCGCTTTGCTGATGGTTTTAATACCACTAATATGATGCTGTTCCATCAGAACAAGCCCAGTAGAGCTAAAAAGATACTGTTAATCGCTGCGCTCATGCCGATTTTAGGCGGACTAGCCACGCTGCTATTTACTTTATCTGAAAGTGTCTTAGCCATTTATCTCGGGTTCTTCGCTGGTTTTTTGCTCTACATAGGCGCCAGCGATATTTTGCCACAAGCCCACAGTAAGAGTAGCTCACGCTGGACTATTGGCCTGACTGTTTTGGGCACTGTCTTTATGTTCGCTGTTACTCGTCTAGCCTAAGTTATAATTAAGGCATGTTCGTGGCAGTTATTATCTTAGGAATTCTATGCTTACTCTTGCTGGCCCTGCTAGCCTGGAAATATTTACGTCCAGCGGCAACCATGCCCGATGCTTCACTTATGCTTAAAGCCGACCTAACTCAGTTGACGGAGTCGGTTGGACAGCTAAAGGATGGGTTACAAAAACAGCTGACTGAACAGCTCGGTGCCAGCAACAAACAGATGGCTGCCCAATACGCCGAGAGTGCTAAGATTATCCGCGACGTCACCCAACGGCTGACCGAACTGGATAAAACCAATAAAAACGTTGGTGATATCGCCTCTGAGCTTAAAACTCTGCAAAACGTCTTACAAAACCCTAAGCAGCGAGGAGTTGTCGGTGAATATTACCTCGAACAGATCTTAAAAAACATGCTACCTCCCGACAGCTTCCAGCTGCAATATAAGTTAGATGAAGGGACAACTGTTGATGCGGTGGTGATACTGGACAAGATGTTACTGCCAATTGACAGCAAATTCTCGCTGGAGAACTATAACCGCCTGGTGGAAGCCAAAGCCGAGGACCGGCCGCCACTGGAGAAATTATTCAAGGAAGATTTAAAAAAACGAATTGATGAAACGGCCAAGTATATTAAGCCCAATAAAGGTACGCTGGACCAAGCCCTGATGTTCATTCCCAGCGAAGCCATTTATTACGACCTGCTGGCTAACAAGGTGGGGTTAACAGGGGTTAGTGGCCGTAATCTCATACAATATGCGGCAGCCGATAAGAAAGTCACCATTGTCGGTCCCAGTACGCTATCGGCCATGCTACAGATAATTGTCCAGGGTCTTCGCTCGATAGAAATCCATAAGGACACCGAGAAAATTAGAAAAAATATCGAGCAGTTGAGCAAACACCTAGTTGCCCATAACGGTTATATGCATAAACTAGGCAATTCTCTAGGCACGACAGTCGGGCATTTTAATACGACCTATAAAGAACTGGGCAAGATTGATAAAGACGTTATTAAGATTGCTGAAACTAGTCCTAGTGTCGAGCCGGTGCTCCTAGACCGCCCTAGCCTAGACGAAGACTAATAAATCAAGAACCTTTTAACAGGTCAATACTCAGGGCTGCCGTCCAGCTAAAGTTGGGCGCCCCGGCCGGCTGGCCATTGATCGGGCTGAAGTATTCATTCAGGCCATTGTTAGCCACCAGCTCTAAGCTCTTTTGTCGCAGCTGTGCTGCTTTATCATGGTAGCCATAATTTTCTAACCCTTTAATTATTAACCAGTTGGTATTTATCCAGGTTGGTCCCTGCCAGTATTTGAGCGGATCAAAGTAAGCTGAACTAAACGGTACGCTGGGTACCGGCCAATTAGCCTTGAACCATTTGCGGCTGGACATTAGCTCTACCAGCCGGGCAGCTTTTTCTTTAGAAATCGTCCCGGCATAAAGCGGTAGCAGGGTAGCTATAGTCGGTTCTTCTATTAACTTATGGCTAATGAAGCTGCGGCTGTAGTAAATGCCACCGGTTTCGTCCCACAACTGCTCCAGCGCAGCTTCGCTGCAACCCATAGCTGACGCCAGTTCCTGCGGCAAGCGGCGACCAATAGTTTCGGCCATCCTGCCCAGCAAGCTATTGGCTCTTACTAATATGCAATTAAAAGCCAGATCCTCAACCGCAAAAAGTGAATGACTTAAAATAGCTTCGGAATTGTAGGCTTTATGGCGCAGGCGCCGCAGCGCCGCCCAGTAAGCCATGGCTTCGATGTTGCTGGTGCGCTGGCCGGGTGGTATGTGCCGGGTATCGCGTCTGACTAAATTAACGACGCCGTCTAGGCGCAGCTGCTCCACCAGTCTTACCCACCAGGGCATACTGTGTTTACGTAGCTCGCTGATCCAGGGCGGGGAGTTGTCTAAACCGGATTCATAGGGGTGGAGCAAGATAATTAGTCCTTCTTTATGGGGGTCACGTTCGCCATACAACCACTGGTGGTAATGTAGCAGCGCCGGGTACATCTGCCTATACCAACTACGCCGCTCAGGTAGTTTCATTTTTTCACCGATGGCCGTAATAGCTTCGGCCAGCATTGGCGGCTGAGTCAGGCCGCTGGTGGCGACTTTAGTTGGTGAATAAGGACTTAAATAGCTGCGCCACAGCTCACGATCCTGATGGTGTTCTTTACCTTTAGCGAAAACTATGTTTGGCAGCATGCCGTTACTCCATTGACCGCGCAACAAGCTTTGTAGTTCAGCTTGAGCCCGCTCAATATCTAAATGGCGCAGTCCGATGGCAACAAAACAACTGTCCCAAAGCCACTGATGGGGATACAGTTCGCCAGCCGGTACTGTCCAGCTGCCGCGGTCATTAAGCTTTAAAACTGCTTTAGCCTGTTCAAGTAGCTTATCTTCGTCCATTAGGCTTAAGTATAACAACTCCGATGGTCAGTAGAGGTGTTGATTGCTATAATTATACCCAGTTATGGCCTATAGCAACAAAGAGGTGCGATCAGCTGCTAAAGTTCTGCATGAAAAGCTAGAGAAGCTGGAAGATAAGCGGGCTATTTTAAAGGCGCCCGAACTTGGCGCGCTGTATGATCGGATTAAAACTCTGCCGGCTGGTAAAGCCCGGGCTGAGTTCGGCCAGGAAGTTAATAGCTTAAAAGCCGAACTAGAGGAATTGATTAGAAAAAGCCTGAGCACTAAAGACCGAAAACTTCAGCCGATTGATGTGACAGCACCATTTGATGTTAACGTCCCGGCACAGCAACGACCAAAACTACTAACGGCAGATAGTGGTAGCCGTCATCCCCTGATGACGGAGTTAGCTACAATTCTGGATATTTTCTCCCGCATGGGTTTTACGGCTGTTGAATCGCGTGAGCTTGACGATGATTACCATATGTTCGGTTCATTGAACTTTCCTAAAGACCATCCCGCCCGTGACGAGTATGACACCTTTGTTACTGACGAAGGTTTAATTGCGCCAGCCCATACATCAATCATGCAAAACCGGGTCTTTAAATCTATGAGTATCCCAATCCGGGCCGTTATTCCCGGCCGGGTTTTTAGAAATGAAGATCTGGATGCCCGACACGAGCATACTTTTTACCAGTTAGAAGGTGTTTATGTCGATAAAGGTATCAATGCCGGCCATCTCATAGCTACTCTAAAAGCGTTCTTGGAAGAATATTACGGCCAAACTCTGGAAGTTAGGACCCAGCCATTTTACTTTCCTTTTACCGAACCCAGCTTTGAATTTGCCCTGTCTTGCCCGTTTTGTCAGAAAAAAGGCTGTCACATCTGTAGTCAAACTGGCTGGATAGAACTGTTGGGCTGTGGCATGATCCACCCTAACGTCTTAAAGGAAGGCGGTATAGACCCAGGTAAATACACTGGCTTTGCCTGGGGTGTTGGCATCGACCGGCTAGTCATGATGAAGTACGGTATTGAAGACATCCGTCACTTCCATTCTGGTAATCTCAAATTCTTGAGGCAATTCGCATGAATAAAACAAATCAAGTCTTTGAGTGCCAGGAATGCGGACTACACTATAGAAGTGAAGAGTTCGCTAAAAAATGCCAAGCATTTTGCAAAGCAAATAAAGCTTGCAGTCTGGAAATTGCTAAAAATGCAGTAGAATACGAACTTCGAGAAAGAGAAGTTTCCGATGAAAGTTAGTATTAACTGGATTAGGGAAATAATTAAGAACGACCAGTGCTCAGCTGACCCTATGCCCAAAGGCATAGATGTCTTAGTTGATAAGATCGGCGCCCAGCTTGGGGCGGTCGAAGAAGTTATAGATCTTGGCAAGAAATACCAAGGTGTCGTGGTGGCTAAAGTTGTGTCATGCCAGAAACACCCCAATGCCGACAAGCTAAGCTTTTGTTTAATTGATGATGCCAAAGCCGTTAAAAGAGTTAAGCGTGACGCTAAAGGTCTAATTAAAGTAGTCTGCGGTGCACCAAATGTCGCAGCTGGTCAGTTAGTCGCCTGGATACCGCCCGGCGTAACCGTGCCCAGTACGCTAGCTAAAGATCCTTTTGTTTTGGAGACCCGTAAAATTCGTGGCGAAATAAGTAATGGTATGATCGCCAGCCTGAAAGAACTGGACCTAGGCGATGATCATACCGGCATTTTAGTAATTGATGAGCCGGCTAAAGCTGGACAACCTTTTGCTCAGGTATATGATCTTGATGATTACATTATCGATATCGAAAACAAGATGTTTACCCACCGACCAGACTGTTTTGGAATGTTGGGCGTTGCTCGCGAACTAGCTGGTATCCAGGGTATGGTTTTCCGTTCACCAAAATGGTATTTAAGCGATAAGACTAGTGTTAATCATAAAACTGACGACAAGTTACTATCTGTCAAAAACGAAGTTCCGAAGCTAGTGCCGCGCTTTATGATGCAGGTTGTTAAAAACGTTAAAGTTCGGCCCAGCTCGATGCAAATTCAAAGCCACCTGACTCGGGTCGGCGTGCGGCCGGTAAACAACATCGTTGATATAACTAACTATTTAATGCTGGAGAGCGCCCAACCGATCCATGCCTATGACTACGACAGAGTAAAAGGCGTTAGTAGCGGCAGCCAAGCTAGCATTGTTGTTCGGCCGGCCAAAAAAGGTGAAAAGCTGCTACTACTTGGTGGCAAGGTTGTCACACTTGAGGGCGGGGAGCTGGTAATTGCTACCAACAAGCAAGCTATTGGTCTGGCCGGTGTTATGGGTGGGGCGGCTACAGAAGTTGATAAGCATACTAAAAATATCATCCTTGAAGTCGGTACCTTTGATATGAATGCCACCCGTAAAACAGCTATGGATCACGGTCTATTTACAGATGCAGCAGTCAGATTTACTAAAAACCAATCAGCCTGGCAAAATGACCGTGTGCTGGCGCGGGCAACAGACTTTATAGTCCGCGAGAGTGGCGGTCTGCCAGCCCGTAGCGTCTATGACCTTAAGGACAAACTGCTACCACCGGCCAAAGTAAAAACCACCGTCAGTTTTATCAACCAACGCTTGGGCGAAGACCTTAGTGCGGCTCAGATTAAAAAACTGCTAGAAAATGTCGAGTTTAAGGTCGAAACTAGCGGCGAAACATTAAGGATAGAAGCGCCTTTTTGGCGGACTGACATAGAAATTCCCGAAGACATTGTCGAAGAGGTTGGCCGGCTGTATGGCTATGACCATTTACCCCTCGTACTGCCTTCCAAGGACCTGGCCGCTGCGCAGCGTAACCCGCAGCTGTCATTTAAACAGGTAATCCGTGGGATTTTATCAGGTTCTGGGGCTAATGAAGTCTTAACCTATAGCTTTATTCATGGTTCTCTGATGGAAAAAGCTGGCCAGGACATAAAACTGGCTTTCCATATTAAGAATGCTCTCAGTCCGGATTTGCAATATTATCGCCTCAGTCTTACCCCCAGCTTGCTAGAGAAGATTCATCCCAACATCAAAGCCGGCTACGGAGAGTTTGCGTTTTTCGAATTCGGTCGGGCCCATGTCCGGGGAGTCAATGATCAAGGAAAACTGCCAGCCGAGCTGGATAGACTGGCTATAGTGTTTGCAGCCAAAAAAGCTGACAAAACTATGGGCGCGCCTTACTATCAGGCTAAACACTACATTCTTTATCTGGTGGAAAAACTAGGTATAGGTGACTTTATATCAGTACCATTGTCCGAAGCGCAGCTGTTAGCTGATTGGCGCCAAGCCGCCAAAGCCTTTGAGCCCGCCCATTCGGCGGCAGTGTTCAGCGGGCAAGCTTTTTTGGGCCTGGTTGGCGAACCAAGTGCCGGTTTAATGGTAGGCTTGAAACTGCCGGCATATACCGCCCAAGCCGAACTAGATCTGGCAGCCCTAGCGTTGGCCAGTTCAGATGCAACCTATGAACCTCTAAACCGCTACCCCAGCTTGGGGCAGGATATGACTCTGCGAGTCCCAGCCAGCCTGAGCTACGCGCAAGTTGTTGATTTTGTCAGTAACTACTTAGATAAGGCTAGCTTACCCAAAGGCTACGGGGGCAATGTCAGCCCACTGGATATTTTCCAAAAACCCAGTGACAAAGCTCATAAAAACGTAACTCTTAGAATTATCATGTCGCATCCCGAGAGGACGCTAACTACAGCTGAGGTTAATAGGTTGCTAGATGAATTAGCCGCTGAGGCTAAAGCCGGTTTAAAAGCTGATAGGGTATAATAATTATTCATGAAAAGTTTTTTGAAACGGGCCGGCTGGATGTTCCTGGTGCTACTGTTTGTCGGTACAGGACTGGGTGTTGGTGTGGTAGCCTTTTGGCAGGCGACCCATCAAGATAAGGACGATAGCCCAGTGGTGAATACGACCAATAAACCGCCAGAAGAGCTGCTAAAAGGCACCCCGCTGGCTGGTTTTTCGCCGCAAGCGAAAGTTGATTCATTGCAAAAAATTGATACCCAGCCCGGTGATGGCGAGGAAGCTAAAGCTAATTCTACAGTTACCGTCCAATATACCGGGGCGCTGGCGGCTACCGGCATTATCTTTGAAAGCTCGATTGATAGCGGCCAGCCTGTT
>Ga0209541_10009944_pt1 | contig 15286 bp, 16 predicted proteins | sample RifCSPlowO2_01_FD_184027 | JGI IMG/M metagenome (GOLD analysis project Ga0209541, IMG submission 184027) | Groundwater microbial communities from Rifle, Colorado - Rifle CSP2_plank lowO2_0.1 (SPAdes) (version 2) | ecosystem: Environmental > Aquatic > Deep subsurface > Groundwater | place...
GGAAGAGAAGCTGAAGGAGCCCTTGGTGTGGTTAGCACTGGATGAGGCTCATGAACTCCTGCCCCGGGAAGGGAAAACTGCCGCTACCGAGGCCTTGATCACCATCCTGCGTGAAGGAAGACAGCCGGGAATTTCCTTGATCTTGGCTTCACAGCAGCCGGGAAAGATCCACACTGATGTCATGACCCAGGCTGATATTGTGATTGCCCATCGGCTTACGGCCAAGATCGATGTCGATGCTTTAAGCCAATTGATGCAGAGCTACCTCCGTAAGGGCTTAGATGAGGAATTAAATATCCTGCCCCATGAAACCGGCTCAGCCTTGATATTTGATGATGCTAATGAGCGCTTATTTCCGATCCAGATACGTCCCCGGGTAACGTGGCATGGGGGAAGTTCGCCTATTGCTATTACCAAACGAAAGGAATTCTTGCTGGAAGCCCTGCCCAAGCTCAAAAAGGAATTTTAAAATTGTGTGTCCTTCAGTATAACTATCGCTGAAGAAAAAACTATAAAAAGCAAGCTTTAATTCCACTTAATATGCTTAAAAAAATAATGCTGGGATTGGGGGCAGTTGTAGGGCTGGGAATAGCATATCAAGAGTACCAGGCGCAACCGCCTCGTCAGGAACGAGCCCCTACGATGGGAACGAAGGCCACTCCTACTCCTACGCACTGGCAGTATTTAGAAAATATCAGGATGCAGGCCTTCCTCAGATATGTCCATCTTCAGCGCCAATACCAGCAATCGGAACAGTATCGCACTGAGCTCCGCGCAGAGCTGGAGACAGAGTTGGAAGTACGGGAGCCAGACATCCAACACCTGACGGAGACTTTGTATGAACATTATGGCTGTCATGAAAGTGGAGGGGTAGTGAGTGATGGCATCATCCATTACAAGATAAGCCAATTAGGATACCAGCTCCATCAAACTTTGGGAGAACATCGCTCTACATCGACAGTACAGAAACAATTAGAATTATTGCAACAAGATAGACTTGAACTTAATGATACCCTCCATTCCATCGGAGATGATATGGCTCAAGGCAGATACTTAGAAAAGTGTATTTTCAGTCAGGGAGAAGGACTCTTAGAATTATATACAGCCTACCATCAGGCTTTGGAAGATGATGATTGTGGCCTGGCGTTTGAATTAGCACGGGAGATTGATAGCACCCTGCTGCAATTCAGCACCTTCCTGGATTGCGAACACCGGATGAATTATGCCAGCATCCAAAACCGCATTGATGAAAATCAGGAATTGTTCCGCAGTGCAGTATCGCAGATGTCTGAAAATGAATTGGCGGAAGCAGCCCGGCATCTCTCCGCGAATCACGTTCCCCTCTTCCTGGAAGGGTGCTTACGCAACCGCTCTTCTTTTTTTCTGGATATCTACACTCCAACAGAAGCACAAGGATATTGTTTGGCTGATGTCATCAGGGGTGGACATTTTGATCAGAGATCGTATCCACTCGAAAACTTGACTCGGGGGATTGGAAATGATTCTCCCTTGGACCAGGAAGTGCGCTGTCAGCTTCGCGCTGCTCAGTTATGGCAATCGCGGCCTGACCGAAAGATTACAGAAGAATACCAACAGCGCTGCGTGCGGGAGGTGTTGGGTGAATGATTACGAACTGGCCAAAAATATTTCAATCCGTTCCTTTCCTTTGCCGATGTTCTTTCGTTTGAGCTTAAGTATACCTATTTCTCCAGTGGTCCGAGGATGGGTTCCCCCGCAGGGCATGTTCCATTGTTCACAAACCCACCACCACAGGTCGGACTTTTGCTCATCCTGTTTTCGTATTATGGGATGATTCTCGGCCAAAAAAGTATTGACTGCTGATTCCAGTTCCGGCAGGAGGTCTTGCAGTGGCTTATCATACTCTACATCAATCCTGGCTTTATCCGCAGCGATGTTGGAGCCGATTATTTTCTGTTGGCCATATTTTTCTGTGAACAGGTAATAAATTATATGGGCGGCGGAATGCAGTTTCATCAGTTTCTGCCGGCGGATGGAATCAATCTTTATCTCTACTTCTTCGCCAACGGTGAAATTAGGCTCTTGTTCCAAAGTGTATTCAATGTCGATAATATTCTCTTTATCGCCTTGTTTGACTGCTTCGACTACATTTATGCCACCGATAGTTCCGTGGTCTGATTCCTGCCCGCCGGAAAAGGCAAAGAAGATAGTCTGATCAACTTTTATTTTTTTTCCATTCATGGAAGTTATAGTGGCGTTGCATTCAGTGCGATAGGGATTTTCCCAGAAGAGTTTTAGTGTTACCATATTAAAAAAATTATGAGGGGTTAGGATGTTTCTTTAAAAGACCATACCAAAATAAAAATTTTCTTAATTTTTCGGGGAAAAATCGCATAAGTAGAGCTACTACCAGTAAAAGAGATATTGATGTCAGCAGAAAAGTGTTCTGCATTATTGAATATAGGATGAAGAAAATTAGGCTTAAAAAGGTAATTAAAGTAGATCCAATATCAAGGTTTTTCCAGATTCTTATTTCTCGCTCTAGATTAAGGTGGTCCTCTCTCGAAAGCACAAGCAGATTAGTGGGATTAAAATTATCTTTGTCACCGTCAATGTGGTGAACTTCTTCATTGGATGAGAGAGACCTATTTAGCTTTTTCTTTGCGTAGTATAGATGAACAATGTTTTTTGAATCTTTATAAATGGGATACCCCTTACTATTTCTCTCCATTATAGAAGAATTATAATAATATTCCTTAGATTCTTGTACCACTATGGTTTATCGGAAAGAGAGTGCCCTATAAAAAACTTTGTAAGATTTTCAATCAAAATTTAATTATTGGTGAAGTTATGTCTTGGGGAGTATTTAAACCTTCATCGCCTTCAGTCGTTGCACCCGTTTCTCCATCGGTGGATGAGTGGAGAATAAATTTAAGAAAGCGCCGCCTTTGAAAGGGTTCTCAATGAATAAGTGAGCCGTCGCTTCGGTCGTGCCCATCACCCGCAAAGGCACGGCAGCGGCATGACGATGAATTTTCTCCAAAGCGGAGGCTAACGCTAAAGGATCCTTCCCCAATTTCGCCCCGCTTTCGTCAGCCAGATATTCCCGGGAGCGAGAGATGGCTAACTGGATGATCATCGCCATCAATGGAGCGATGATGCCTAACACTAATAATTCTACTATTCCCATTCCACGGTTATCATCGTTTCCGCCAAAGCCGCCCAGAAGAGCGCTCCAGCGCGCCATCATCGCGACATAAGAAATAACCCCGGCGATAGTAGCGGCGATGGAGGAAATCAAGATATCCCTATTTTTCACGTGACTGAGCTCGTGGCTCAAGACTCCCCGCAATTCCGCTGCGCTCAACAGATTCAGGATTCCGGTGGTGACCGCAATAACGGCATGGTTATAATCACGGCCGGTGGCAAAGGCATTGGCATGGGGAGTATCGACGATATACACTTTAGGCTGGGGCAATCGGGCAGCAACAGCCAGCTCTTTTACCATCGCATACAAATCAGCATGTTTTTTCTTATCAGCTTCCTTAGCCCGGTAGATCCATAATACCATCCGGGCTGAAAACCAATAGGTCAGGAAATTCATAGTCACAGCCAGGAGCAAACCGATTATCAACCCGGTTCTTCCACCGATAAGGGCACCGATAAGTAAGAATAACCCGGTCAACAGTCCCAGCAATATCGCGGTCTTAAGCTGATTTTTAATCATAGTCCTTACTTAATGAAGAGGTCGCTTTTAAAGCTTACGAAAATTTCCTTCTGGTGCAGATAATAAGAGAGGGCAAATCCGAGCGCAAAGAAGATGATGACCAAGACTCTGCTGACCCAGATGCTGCCAATCAGGTATCCTACTAAAAACCCCACGATAATCAGGATAAATGGTAAGATGGGCTCTTTGAAACGCTTGAGATAATATACCCGGGCGGCCGCAAATCCGGAGATAAAGACGGTAAGATAGCTGAACAGCGCACTTTCCAAGAGAATCGCCAGGATTAGCCCTAAGGCTAAAAATAAAATCGTAAACACTTCTGCCCATTGCTCATCCCATTTGATAAATCCCATTTGATATCACCTATTTATTTTTCTGAACCGATTAAGAGATAAATTATTCCGGTCAGGCTACCGATTACGATGGTCGTGATAAGCCCGAGCTTGGTTCCGGTTATCAACAGCACTGCTCCCAAAGCCACGCTCAACACGGCTATACAATATAATTTTATGGAGCCAAAAAAGATGGACAATCCTTCCAGTTGGGGCAAAGGCAGAAGTGCACCCACGGCCATGCTGATGTTAAATAATACTCCTTTGGTGAAGAAATAACTTTCCGGAGCGAAATATGCGCCGATAGCAAAGAGTATGGCGGCAATAAGGTTTCCCAGGATGCCCCAGTAGGAGATCATGGCATTATTCCAGTATGAAAAGCCGTAACGGAATTCACCTAAGCGCTGTTTGATCATGAAAGAAACGACCATTCCACCCACCAAGGCTGCCGGAACACGGCCTAAGGAAAGCAAGACGATGATAAATGAAATCCCTAATCCCATGAGCCACACTTTAAATTCTGCTTTATAGCCTTCGCTTAAAGCATAGATCTTCTGACAAGATAACCGAAAGAGCAGGCTGAAGATTATGATGATGATGATGGTTACCAAGTGCTGCAATCCAATGGCGAGATTGAATACTTCTTCCCCCCAGTCACGGAAAGAGAAAATTAGGCCCAGAACGATGACGGCAGCAGCTAACCCGCTAAGCTCCTGTCTGCTAAAGCGAAAATAATCGTTTAAGCGTGCTTTTAATTCCGGCCGGCTGACCATGAGCAAACTAATGTTAAATAGTATATAAATAATGTGGTTCTATTGGTGTTATAGAAAAAGTCGCCTGGACCGTAAGTTTAACCGATGAAAATTATGAAGAAAATCAGATTAGTTCATTTTTAACGAGCGTAGCTAAACTCATTTCTGGGCCTAGGCGGCGACTTTTTCTACCAGAACAGTTCTACTGCCGCTGGAACCGCCAAATAGAGTAGGTGTTATCGCCTCGAGAGATGGTTTTAAGGGGTAAGGACACAAAACCGGCCGGAGCACTTAATTCCAATGCTTTCATGGTTATGAACTGCAATAGTCCGGAAGAGGCCAGTACATATTTGGACTGATGGATAATCTCATTAAGGTTACATTCATCCTTAGCGGTCAAATGAAATAAGACTATATCTAATTCGTTTTGATTATATTTTAAATCCAGCTCATCAATAGCGTGTTTGAGTATAGAAACAGTACTTTTTACTTTAGCGATGGAAACATTCTTCCGCGCCGCCATGACGCTGGGAAGAGCATTATCAAAACCATGAATGTTGATGACTGAATTATCCTTTGATGGAAATGAAGCTTTATAGAAATCATCAACGTTAAAATCCTGAAATAAAGGAAACTTAAAAAAAGAGAAACTCTTAGTATTACTATCCTGCACCGGCAGCGCCTGAGCATATAAAGCCGCTTCAATCGCCAAGGTTCCATCACGCACCATTCCCACTAATAATTTCTTTCCGGGTGCAAAGCCGGACGCCCGGACAAAATAATAAGCCAAATCGCCTTTGAAGGTGGCTTGATGCGGAAAGACCCGATAAAAGCGGGAATTGAGCTCTGGACCGCAGAGGTCGATACCCAGGAAATACTGTTCCCCATTACTGTAAAGAACCACCAGCATATCCGGGTGCTTGAGGTTCAGAGGAGGAGTGAGCTGTGATGGTGCTAGCGCAGCATAGAGCGCCGTGGTGATAGTTTTTGCTAAGGCAAACCTGGTTTCCTGGCCGGGGATGTTTTCCACTTCTATTTTGAATGAAATGGTATTGGTAAAGAAATCATTCCAGGGAAATTTAGGAAGAGAAAAGTTTTCGGCAGCAGGATATTTTTCTATAGCGATTAACACTCTCCGTATCGACTGGGCGCGATATGCTACTACTAATAGCTCTTCTTTGGTTTTAACCGAAAATTCAAGTACCGTAGGATGGATCACGGCCGGAATATCCAGCAATTCTCGTATTTCCTGCTGACAGAACTCTTCCATTCCGGGATGGACCAAGGCATAGCACTTCATGGAAAAGAAAGAACTGTGGAATAGTTATAAAGATGTATGATGGTTGTGGAGAATGATTAAAATCCTCCGGTTCTCTCAACGTAACTATAAATAAGTGGTTTCTCGCTGGACTGCACCAGCCGGTCGATTGTGGCCAGGGGAACTTCCCGCTTCAAGACTTCCAAAGCTTCTTTCTTATTCTTTTGTCTGAAGATAGTATATATGTTCTTGGTGCTATAGGATTTACGGATGAGGACCGCCTGGTACTCTTCACGATCACCAGCAGCAACCTTTTCCCATAGCAAAGTTTCTATACACACTTGATTACGTAGAGGACGACAATCTCCCGCGCCATCAAAAATTTTTACTGCATCCGCGTATTGGGGTGCAGTCATGGCCATCGCTCCGGCCAAAATCCCCGCTAAAGTGTAGTTTTTCATGGTGTTCATTTCCTATTCGAATAAAAAGGATTCCGGGCTGCAGTAAGGTGGTAATCACGCTGGGCCAAGGTTTCAGCACGTTTATCTTCTCGTTCGTATTGTTCAAGTCTGCGGTCGAACAATTGCCGATGTTGAGCAGCAGGCATTTTGTGAGCCGATAACCCTTCGGAGTATGATAACAACATAATGGTCTTAAGCACCGCATCGGCTTGTTGCTCTTTGAATTTATGATGGTAAATTGAAGCTTGAATAAGATTATGCCCTGCATTGAGAGCATACATTGCTCCTAAAGCAACCAGAAATCCAAGGCCCCATCGCCCATATTGGCCGGGGGAAAATTTATTTGGGGAAGCCTGTATTGCCTCTTCCAATCCTCTAGATTTAGCCATATTCTGTAGAACGAGTTCCCCTATTTAAGCTTTATCAAACTTCAGTATCGTCATCCGCCACAATCTGCGCCGCTGCCGCTAACTGGTCATCCTCTGCTAACTTCATCACCCGCACTCCCTGCGTCGCCCGACCCACGATAGAAATATCGGAACATTTGATTCTTATCCCAATTCCATTTTTAGACACCAACATCAGCTCTTCCTTTCCATCGACTAACATAATGGTTTTTACCGAACCATTCTTATCCGTAATCTTGATGTTGGTCACTCCCTTTCCACCGCGATTACATAAACGATATTCTTCGATAGGAGTCCGCTTGCCATAGCCTTTATCAGTAATGGTTAAGATGGTCTTGCCGGCCTGAGCCGTAATCATGCCGACAACCATGTCTCCTGTGTCCAGGCGTATTCCCCGCACACCCGCAGCCGTCCGTCCCATGGGACGGATATCAGTCTCGGCAAAACGATTGGCATTCCCTAATTGTGTGGCGACAATGATCTCCGCCTTCCCGTCAGTGTGTTCGACACCGACTAAGCTGTCTCCTTCTTCCAGCGTAATGGCGCGGATGCCGCCTTTACGAGGATTAGAGAATTCCTGGAGTTCAGTTTTCTTGACTGTTCCTTGCTTAGTAGCCATAAAGAGGTAGCCCGCAGTAAAGTCCCGTACCGGGATAAGCGCATTGATGGTCTCGCCAGGATGTAATACCACTAAATTAGAAATATGCTTACCCTTGGCCTGCCGGCTGGCTTCAGGAATCTGATACACTTTCAGCCAATATAATTGGCCTTGGTCGGTGAAACAGAGCAAGTGATCGTGGGTGGAGGCAATATACAGCCTTTCGACGAAGTCTTCGTCCTTCATGCCCGTGGCCACTACCCCCTTGCCGCCCCGGCGCTGGGTTTTATAGGTATCTATAGGCAGGCGCTTGACATAGCCGGAACGGGTCATAGTGACCACCACGGTTTCATCAACAATTAAGTCTTCAATATCAAATTCTTCATCATCCTGCCCGAGAGTTACTTTCGATCGCCGCGCATCGCCATAGGTAGATTTGATCTCCTGCAATTCTGCGGTGATTAATCCCAATACCTTGGCAGGGGAACCTAAAATCTCCAAGAGATAGGCAATCTGTTTCAAGACTTCCTGATGCTCGTCCCTTATTTTCTGTTGCTCCAAAGAGGCCAATTTCTGCAAACGTAATTCCAGGATGGCCTTGGCCTGCAGCTCCGTCAAGGCATATCCCTGTATTAAAAAATTCCGGGCATCGTCAATGGTCCGGCTTTTCTTGATGCCGGCGATCATCTCATCGATATGCTGCAAGGCTACCAGGAGTCCTTCCAGGATATGCACCCGGGCTCGGGCTTGTTCTAAATCGTACTGGGTCCGGCGGGTGATAACCTCCTGGCGATGCTGGATATGATAGGAGATAAACTCTTTTAATCCTAATAATTTAGGCTGTTGGTCAACCAAGGCCAGCATCTGGATGCCAAAGCTGACCTGCAGGTTGCTGAATTCATACAGCTGGTTCTCGATGACGTTCGGATCAGCATCTTCTTTCAGGTCGATGACCACCCGGATGCCTTCCCGATCGGACTCGTCGTTGATGTCTTTGATGCCGAGGATCTTTTTATTCTTCACCAGCTCGGCGATCTGCTCGATCAATTCCGATTTATTCACCTGATAGGGTATTTCTTTTACGACAATTTTTTTCTTTTCCTGAACCACGATCGATTTGATCATCACCTTGCCTTTTCCATAGCGATACGCATGTACTAACCCCTGCCCATAGATGATTTCTCCTCCGGTGGGAAAATCAGGGGCAGGAATAATATTCATCAGCTCTTCGACGGTAATATCGGGATGGTCAATGGTCTTAATGATAGCATCACACACTTCCCGGATATTGTGGGGGGGGATATTAGTGGCCATACCGACCGCTATGCCAGAAGAGCCATTGATCAGTAAATTAGGCAAGACGCAGGGAAGTACGGTTGGTTCCTGTAAAGAGCCATCAAAATTATCAGTAAAAATGACGGTATTTTTTTCCAGGTCTTTCAGCAGCTCTTCGGATAGTTTGGACAGGCGCGCTTCGGTATATCGCTGCGCAGCGGGAGGATCGCCATCCACACTGCCAAAATTACCCTGCCCTTGGATTAAGGGATAGCGCAGGCTGAAATCCTGGGCCATCCGCACCAGCGCATCATATACTGCTAAATCGCCGTGAGGGTGGAATTTTCCTAAAGTTTCCCCGACGATCCGGGCACATTTCTTGAAGGGTTTGTTATGCAGCATCCCCATCTCGGACATGGCATAGAGGATCCGACGGTGGACTGGTTTCAGGCCATCGCGCACGTCCGGGAGTGCCCTTCCGACAATGACGGACATGGCATAATTGACATACGCTTCGGTCATCTCCTGCTCGATGATGCGGGGGATGAGCGTGCCGGTATTGGTACGGTCTAGGGGTTGGTTTTCGGGGCTCATGGTAGGGTAAAAATAAGAGTTCTCCAGAAACTCTTTATCGACGGTAATTAAGGAAAAAAAAGAAGAATTTTTAGTTTATAAAGCTTCTGGTTAATTTTTGAAAAAAGATGATTTTAGTCCTTCGTCGGCCGGTGTTTCAAGATAAAGATAATCCCATACAGGCTATTCAGCTGCCGGGCCACATTGTGGAGATGAAGCTCAATCGCGGTGGCTGCCGGACGTTTGCGCCAGGTTCGGGACCATTCGTGAGTTTTCCACCCGCCCGCATCCGCCTTCGGCGGACTGAAGGAATAATATAATTCATAGGCGTTACGGACAGACTCATTTATCTCTTGAAAAGTCTTATTTTTAGCTGTATTCGGCAATTCCAGAATCCAGGTGTATTCATCAGTAAGCTTCTCCAGCCAATCCAACAATAACAGATAAAAAGGCACTTGAATCAAATCAGCAGATTAATGATTTATGACCGCTTAGTGCGGGAAATAGCCAAAACTCAGAGGAAATCTCCTGCCACTAAACCGAGCAGAGAACAGAGAAGACCTAAACATAAAAGACCCACATGAGCTGGTGTTAGTTTCAATATGACTAACGGGGCACACACGAACTAAACTACAACGAACGAAATGGGGCACACTCACGAATGGTGCTACACACTTAATGTTTTACATTATGAAATTGAAGCTAAAAAACACAATATTTATATAATACGTTATGAATATAATATAATACTAAATAGATATAATATATATTTAAATGAATGATGATGTTATCCTTTATATGGTGCTATTACAAAGCGATGAAATGAAAGTTAGGATACTTAAAGAATTAAAAAAGAATGATAATGCTTTAACATTAAATGGGATAAGAAAAAGAATCGGTGCCGTAAACTACGTTTCAGTTAAGAGAAGTTGTGAATTTTTGGAATTATTTGGATTCATCAAAGTCGAACAGAAGCTTATAGAGAAGAAAAAATATAACTTTATTACTTTAACAAAAAAAGGAAAAACATCAGTAGAGGATATACAAAATGTCTCAACAAATCTTAAGTGATTATTCACAAAAACTTGAACAAAGTTATAGCTATGAATCTAATCATGATAATGGAACTGAAGTATCTTTAAAAAAAGTTTTTGGAGAGATACCCTTAGATATAGAAGATAATGCTTATTTGAGTATATTCAGAAAAAATGGAAAAGAGGTTCATAATATAGCATTGTATCCTTGTAAATATATAGCTGAATTGCCAAGGTGGGCTATTAAAAAATATTCTAAAGAAGACGATATCATTCTTGATCCTTTTGTTGGGGGAGGAACAACTTTTATAGAATCGAAAAAATTAAGAAGAAACTGTCTGGGAATAGATTATAATCCTTACGCTAGATTAGTAAGTGAAGTGAAATCTACAATAATTGAAGAAAAAGAACTATTATCCGAATTCAAAAGAATATCCGATAACATTAAGCAAGATAATGGCTCGGATTTACCTAAACCTGATTTTAAAGGAGTTGATTTTTGGTTTAACCAAGATGTAATAATTGGCTTATCAAAAATAAAGAAATATGTCAATACGATTTTGAATGAAAAAGTTAGAAACTTTTTCTTAGTTGTATTTTCAATGGCAGTTAGAAAATCATCTTATATTGCACCAGGACAGATGTTAACTGCGAGAAGAAGCGATTGGAGAACCATTAAACAATTATCAGAAACAGATACTATTGAGTTATTCTTTTCTATTTGTCAAGAGTATATGGATTATCTGATTTCTTTTTCACGAGTGGCTAACAATAAAAATTTTACTAAAGTAATTGGAAATGATGCAAGAACTATAACATTACCTAATGGAATAAGTAATGTTGATCTAATAGTTGCGTCACCACCATACATAAATGCGATGGATTATATTTGGGCAAACAGATTAAGAGTTCATTGGCTTGATTTAGTAAAAAATGATGAGGATAGATTAAATTTATACAATTACGAGATTGGAACTGAAAGAATTTCAAAAAAAGAATATTCTCAGATTGGCAGTATGGGTATTGAAGAAATAGATAAAACTATTGCGGAGATTTATCACTCGCACGATTCAAATCAACAAAGTAAACTTAGGTCTAGAGTAACATACAAATATTTCAATGATATGAAAAAGCACTTTGGAGAAGCATATAGAGTTTTAAAAAATGGCGGAAGATATTGTATAGTTATTGGGGATAATAATATTAGAAAAATATATGTTCCTACCTCAAAATATTTGATAATGATTGCAGAATCAGTCGGATTTAAAAAAGAAACGCAATTTCAAATAATTTTAAAGTTTAGAAGTATGAATATTGATAGAAATCTCGATTTTGCTAATAAAATTGACTACGACCGTATGATTGTTCTTAAGAAAGAGTAATTTATTTTTTTCTTTTAATATCATGTGCTCCTTTGAGCAATTCTAATTCTGCTTTTAAATCAAAACCGGATTCTTTTTTAATAAAATCAAAACATTGTTGACCTACTATCACTGTCCAACCACCCGCTTTGCTGGCAGTAATTGCTGCTTGGAGGTTATCTTCTCTCAGAAATAACATTATTGGTTCAAATCCTGCATCTCTCAATCTTTGAGCATACTGTTTAAATTTTTTCAAAGTACCAGAATCTCCAGATCCGACTCTATATTTAGCTTCAATTGCTTTTTTACCAATAATACAATCACAAATTTCATCATCACCTTCTCTAATCCCAACACCATAATCTTTTCTTTCAGAAAAAACTGCTTTGATTATACCTTCCCAACATTTACCCAATTCTCTCCCCCAATATTGCATATTAGTTTCTTTAATGGGTGGAGTTATATTAAACACTTCCATTAAAATATCAGTATAGCCTTCTTCTGAACTTATTTCTTTATCAGAGAATGCTTTTTGATATTTATTTAAGACTACTTTAATTTTATCTCTTACCATAATTAGAAGATGGCAGGTATGATTTAAATAATAGTTATATCTATATCATATTACTTGATACGTTTTAATATGTATGCGTTTTATAGATAATATTAAAAAATTAACCGCCCGATTCTAACTACTTTTTACGCGAGTGTGCCCCTACGTCATACTTTGCTAACGCAAGTCAACCTCACTTTGCAAGGTCGACGAAACTAACAAGAATCCTATAAGTTATACTTTTAGACTTAGAGTGACCTACTTAAAATAATCCTTACTCCTTCTTCACTTCGTCCACCGCTTTCCGGATCTCGCCTAAAGTAACTTTCTCTTTTTCATCCTGGGCGATCAGGCGCTCTACTTCATCGGCTTCCTTGTTCACTTCTTCTGCTTCTTTCAGTACGTTGATAGGAACTTTATCCAGGAAAGCCTGCTTGGCTTCCGCACTGGGCAGGTCAAAATACTCGAAAAACTTGGGAGTCAGCTTGACTTTAAAGGTGCGCCCGTGCTTTTCCTTAGCGATGAAATTCTGCTCTTCCAGCAGCTTCATGTGTTCATAAGCACCGCTTCCCCGTAATTTGATGATCTCTGATTGCACGATGGGATATCTCCAGGCGATCACTGCCAAGGTTTCCATCAGGGGCCGATCCAGTTCCATCGAGGTGACGATGCTGCTGACCAAGGGGATGAATTCATCCTTGACCATCAGCTTCCAGCCTTGGTCCTTCCGCACCAGGCGCAGGGCATTATCCTGGGTTTCATATTCAGCCAAAAGCGCGTTCAGGATTTTTTCTGTCTCCGGCATGACCAAAGAACATAAGCTGGCTATCCGCTCCGACGTTATTTCCTTGCCGACGGCAAACAAGATTGCTTCCACTTTTTTAGTATTGATATCCATCGTCAGGACCTCCGGAGGAAGTATACTCCCTCTTCTAAATCTACTTTTCCATCATCAATCAGCATATCTAAGAAATCTTCTATCCGCTCTTTATCAACTCCGGTCATCTGAGACAATTGGATGGAAGTCAGGCGGCGATTTCCTAGCAGCACCTGAATGTAATTCTGCAGCAAGCCTTTCATGTTCCGCTTCAACTGGTCGTTTTCCAATTTTACCTGCTTGGCGACCATATCCACATTATGAAGCTTGGCCTGCAGATCGTTCAGGAACTGGGAAAAATGCACATCGGTGAGATTGAATTCCTGCGGCTCGAGCACCTCAATGAGGGAAGGCATGTATTCAAAACAAAAGCTGGTGAGGTTTTCTAATTTTTCGGTCTTGACTTCCAGTTCGGCAAAGACACTCCACAGCTCTTGTTCCTCCTGTTTTTTGATGTCAGCAAATTCTTCGTGAATCACGGTATACTCTTTGCTGGCCTTCAGAGCATCGACATACTGATGGATCGCCTTATCAACGTGCTCCTGGGGCTTTCCCAGCACTTCGATCACCGCCCGGAAGGTAATAGGTTTAACCATACTATAACGGAGAGGAAGGGGGTTTTTAAGTGTTTCTGCCTCGTGGACTATAGTTCACTTTTTCCGCCACAGCAGCACCCCTAACAACACCACCGCTACAACCAACACTACCGGCAGGAGCTGGCGGGCTTTATGGGTGCTTGATTCATACACGGTGATGCCCCCCGACCGGGAGAGGTGGGAAGATTGACTCTCCACCGGATAGGTGGTAGAAACTTCTTCTGCCAGGACCGGTATAAAGGAACTCACTTCCGGGGAAGAGGCTGCCGCAACGTAGATAGTTTGGATCAATTCTGTATTGGTTTTCTGATTATCCTTGTTGATAACCACTTTTAATTTATATTCTCCTGGATCAAGCTGTCCATCTGCTTTCACCACGACAGGAGCCACTTTTGCTTCATATTCCCGCACCGTCCATTTCTGGGCAGCATGGTCACGCTCGACCGTTGATTCCAAGCAGGAATAACATTTATTTCCCCGGTACAAATAACCGTAGATTTGATACTGCCGTTCCTGGTCGTCATTCATTATTTGGGCCTGTACCTGAAAGGCTTCTCCCGAAGCGATGCTGAGAGGAGCGGCGATGACTTGGTATTGTGCCTCTTGATTCCTAGACGCTTCGGTGTCCCCGATATAATCCAAATAATCAGTGCATACCTCTGCATCTACCTCTTCGATAGAAAATTCTTTTTCGGTGCGGAGATTGAATGCTTCCACTACCAGCGTAGCTGTTCCGTCACTGATTTTCTGGTCGCAGTTGGGAAGCAATTGCAGAGGCAGGGTCAGGGGATATTCTTTATATTTATCATAGATATTCAGTTTGGTGGTCTTGCTCACTTTTTCACCGCCTTTTTCCACCCAGACTTGTACGGAATATTGAGTCTCATCACCTTTGTAGATGGTTACCTTGGCGGTAAACTGCTCTCCCCACTCGACACTCTCATCAGTACCGAGATAGAATTCATCAATGGTGATAGAAGAAGCATTTTTCTTATATTGGGGATTGATGGAAACCAAGGCCAGAGCCTGATTATTGGCAGTAGTATTATCGGTGCAGGTAAGATTTTCCAGCCGGAAGGTGAGCTGGTACACACCCTCAGCAAGATTGGGAGAATAGTCTTTGCTTACTGAACTGACCACCCCCTGGTTGGTCCAAGGACGGTACTCTTCAATTATTTTTCCAAATCCGTCTTGAATCTCTCCCCGCACGGTGATGTTCTGAGCAAAGCCGTAGTTCCGTTTCGCGGCGACGGTGAATTCAAAATCATCCCCGGTAAAAATAGCCTTACTCATCTCTAGATCCACTGCCCAATCACAGGTAGAAATATAGGTGTTGCTGGCTCCAGGAGTAGGGATGGTCTCAACCCATTGCCCATTGACTTGGCTGATGGACATGCCTTCCATAGTATCAGCATAGCTCATGCTATCGAGGATAGTGCTGCCGACGAAGAGCCGGACTTCATCGTAGTCATTGTTTAAGGTAAAATCAGTATCTCCATCACG
>Ga0209541_10009945_pt1 | contig 15286 bp, 13 predicted proteins | sample RifCSPlowO2_01_FD_184027 | JGI IMG/M metagenome (GOLD analysis project Ga0209541, IMG submission 184027) | Groundwater microbial communities from Rifle, Colorado - Rifle CSP2_plank lowO2_0.1 (SPAdes) (version 2) | ecosystem: Environmental > Aquatic > Deep subsurface > Groundwater | place...
CATCCTTTTTAGATATTTAAGAAGATTTAAAAGTCCCCATGCCATAAAAACCAATCCCAACAAGCCCAAGCTTCCCGCAAGAAGACCCAACGCATCCTTGGAAAAGAATATCCAAAGCAAAAGTCCTGTGGGGAGCAGATACATCCATGGCGCAAGTTTTTTCTTCATAATTTTCTTTTTAAGAGTACAGGAATAATTGTACCACTATTCCGCTTTAAATCCGATGTTGCCATCGGTGGGTATTTGAGCTTCTTCTACCTTACCGAAACTCTTTTCGTATCTTTCTAAATTCTCTTTTAGGGCGTTGGCCAGGCGTTTCATGTGGCCCGGGCTTAAAATAATTCGGTCCAATAGCTGTCCCGCCGGCGGATGTGCCAAAAAGAAATCTAAAACAAATTCCTCTTTTGTATGCGATACTTGGGCCATATTGGAATACCTGCCCTTTAGCACCTCGTCTGTTACTTTCATGTGCATTTTTTGTCCGTCCTGGTGCTGATGATCGTGATGTTGATGGCTGTCCGGTTGATTTTGCATAACTTATTTTAATTTAATTTTTATTTGTAGAATCATCCTCTTTTTTATCAGAATCTTCTTCCTTGGGTGTTTCACCTTCTACCTCGTGGCCGGCTTTTTTCTGCTGTTCTTGCGCGGCTTTGTAAACCTCTTCACCCAATTTTTGAGATGCCTGGCCTAATTCCTCAACCCCTTTTTTGAGCTCTTCGACTGTAGCACCTTCTTTAGCGCGAATTTCCTTTAACATTTTGACTTTTCCTTCTATATCTTTTTTAGTTGCCTCATCCACTTTTTCTCCGTGTTCTTTTAGCGCCTTTTCTGTGGCATATTCGAGGGTTTCGGCCTCATTCCGGGCGTCTATAAGTTCTTTTTTATTTTTATCTTCTTCGGCATGCACGTCGGCATCCTTGCGCATTTTTTCGATTTCTTCCTCAGATAAACCGCTTGATGCTTCGATGCGCACTGACTGTACTTTTGCGGTCGCCTTATCTTTGGCCGATACATTTAGTATTCCGTTAGCGTCTATATCGAATGTTACTTCTATCTGGGGAATTCCGCGGGGCGCGGGAGGTATGCCGTCCAACATGAAACGGCCAAGCGATTTATTGTCTTGCGCCATTGGACGTTCGCCTTGCAAAACATGTACCTCTACGCCCGGCTGGTTATCAGCCGCGGTTGAAAATGTCTGTGACTTTTTGGTTGGGATGGTCGTATTTTTTTCTATAAGAGGCGTTGACACTCCGCCCAATGTTTCTATCCCCAGCGTTAAGGGTGTTACGTCCAAAAGCAATACATCCTTCACATCTCCCTGCAAAACTCCTCCCTGAATAGCAGCACCTATGGCCACAACTTCATCCGGATTTATATCTTTGTGGGGTTCTTTGCCAAATAGGTCTTTAACGCTTTTAATAATAGCCGGCGTTCTTGTTTGCCCTCCCACAAGGATGATCTCATTTATATCCTGCAATTCAAAGCCGGCATCTTTTACGGTGCGCGCGGTTATCTCTTGGGCGCGCTTTACATAATCGCCAACAATCTCCTCAAATTTAGCCCGTGTTAATTTAAGATTCAAATGTTTAGGGCCCGAAGCATTGCTTGTAATGAACGGGATGTTAATTTCGGTCTCCATAGTGCTGGACAATTCATGTTTTGTGTTTTCGGCAGCGTCCTTAAGCCGCTGGCGGGCCAAATTGTCCCGGCTTAGGTCCACTCCCTCAACCTTTTTAAATTCCTCTACCATCCAGCTCATTATTTCGCGGTCGAGATCATCCCCGCCCAAATGCGTGTCTCCGCCGGTTGCCTTCACCTCAACCGTATCGGCAGAAACCTCAAGTACAGAAACATCAAATGTTCCGCCGCCAAAATCATACACGACTATTTTTTCCTCCTTATTTTTATTAAAACCATACGCTAGCGCGGCGGCAGTTGGTTCGTTTATTATCCTGCGCACTTTAAAACCGGCAATTGTTCCGGCATCTTTTGTGGCTTTCCTTTGAGCATCATTAAAATAGGCGGGAACCGTAATTACCGCTTCCTCTATTTTTTCGCCCAAACGGTCCTCCGTGTCCTGTTTTAGTTTCTGCAGGACCATGGCGGAAACTTCGGCCGGTCTTTTCCATTCTTCCCCCATTTTAATTTCTACCACGCCATTTTCCCCTTCTTTTGTTTCAAAAGGAACATATTTTACTATGTCCTGCGCTTCTTTATCCGAAAAATTGCGCCCAATCAAACGTTTTACCGAATAAATAGTGTTTTGAGGATTTGTTATGGCTTGCCGTTTTGCTAAAAGACCCACCAATCTTTCTCCATTTTTAGATAATGCCACCACGGAGGGTGTGGTGCGATTTCCTTCTTTGTTTTCTATGATCTTTGGTTCGCCGGCCTCAATTACGGCCACGGCGGAGTTTGTTGTTCCCAAGTCAATTCCTATAATCTTTGGCATAATACTTTGTTGTCGTTATTTTATTGCTTTTTATTATTTTTTACCCGTACTTTTGCGGGACGTATAACTTTTTCGCCAAGCATATATCCCTTTTGTATTACCTTTTCAATAACGCCGCCCCCTCCTTCAACAGCTTCGTGCAATTTGGGATCAAACTCATCTCCAGGCTTCGTATGTATCTCTTTAACACCGAGGCCTTTAAGGGCGCCAATTGCGTGCTTGTGAGCGTTTTCTACTCCGCTATACCAATCCGTTTTTACAATCGCATCGTGGGCGTGCTCCATCATAAGCTCTATATTATCCACCGTATTTATATATTGCAAAAGTACCTCTTCTTTGACATTTTCTCTGGCACTTTGCAGATATTTTTCTATGTCTTTTTTATAATTTGCAAAATCCGCGCGTTCTCTTTGCCAGCCATCCAAATGCTCTTTTGCCTCTCTTTGCGCCTCTTTAAACTTCTTTTTGAGTTTTTTAAACTGCTCTTCTACCTCCCCGGATATTTCTTCTATGTAATCCGGCTCTTCCTTGTGTTTTTTTTGTTTAGTCATGGTTTTTAAATAACTCTCTTACGGAGTTTAATAATTGTAAATTTTCTGTATAACGCATGCGCATGGGACCTATTATTCCGAACACTCCCCTCTCCTGTTGTCGGATATTTGAAGTAAAAACAAGCAAACTAAAAGGCGTTGTTTGTTGTTCAAATTCTCCTATATATACACGCGTATCATTCTGGACTGTTTGGCACAGTTTGTCCAAGCGGGTTTCCAAAAAATCCGTATATTCTATCAAACTGCGCACATTATCCATATCCATAAATTCGGGCTCGTTCAAAAGATAACCAAGGCCCTCCTTATAAAAATGGTTCGGGGAAACGAGCCCCGCAAATGCCATGGCGTTCGTTAGTTGGGCGATGTGGCGCGAAAGCATGTGAGCAGCAATATCCGGAGATTCTTTCATGGCCTCCTTGAGCTCTTTTTTGAATTTAAGTGAAATATTATCTTTTTTGCGTGGATCTTCTCTTAACCCCAGCTCCACCTTGTCCACAAAAAACCTATACGCTTTTTGTGTAGGTATCCTGCCCGCCGATGTGTGCGGCTGATACAAAAATCCGGCATCATCCAGTTTTGCCATTAAATTGCGTATTGTAGCCGAACTTAACCCGTACTCATGGTTTTTAAGCAGTTGGCGAGAACTGACGGGTTCGGCCGTGTGTATATATTCCTCTACCACATCCAACAAAATTGCTTCGCTCCTCTCATTGTTGTTCATCATTGTGTATTTTATCGAATTTAGCACTCCTTTGTCAAGATTGCTAATACCCCGCCTAGATGCGTGGCTCTTTAGTATAGATTTAATAACGCCTTGTGATACAATGCCAATATGTTGGTATACGACACTCTGTCGGGCAAGAAAAAAGAAATAAAATTGTCGGAAAAAACTCTCCGGCTGTTCGTGTGCGGTCCCACCGTTTACGATATGCCGCATATGGGGCATGCCCGTACGTATGTAAGTTTTGACATGTTTGTAAAATACATGCGCAAACAGGGTTACAAAATTGATTATCTGCAAAATATAACAGATATAGATGACAAGATAATTCAGCGCGCGAACGAAAACAAAAAAACTCCCCAAGAACTGGCGGAGCATTTTGAAAAAGAATATTACGCCGACATGGAAACCCTGGGCATATCCGCTGTTACAAAATACCTGCGAGCAACCGACCATATACCCGAAATAATATCGCAAATACAACGATTGCTTGAAAAAAATTATGCCTACCAAATAGACGGTGACGGCATATATTTTGAAGTGTCTAAATTTGCCGATTACGGAAAACTTTCCGGGCGTACAGCCCTACAGGCAGAGGACGCAACTTCCCGCATTGACGAATCTGTTGCAAAGCGCAACAAAGGAGATTTCGCTCTTTGGAAGTTTTCCAAACCCGGCGAACCTGAATGGGAAAGCCCGTGGGGTCCGGGCCGTCCGGGATGGCACATCGAAGACACCGCGATCACAGAAAAATATTTCGGACCACAGTACGACATACATGGCGGCGGGCGGGATCTAATATTTCCGCATCACGAAGCGGAAATAGCTCAAATGGAGGCAATATCCGGCAAAGAGCCCCTTGTCAAATTTTGGATGCATCCAGGATTCTTGACGGTAAGTGGAGAAAAAATGTCAAAATCACTAAAAAACTTTATCACTATACGCGACGCGCTAAAAGAATATTCCCCGCAAAACCTAAGATTGTTCTTTACCACCAAACATTATCGCTCTCCTATCGATTACACCCCCAACGGAGTAGACGAAGCTGGGTCTAATGAAAAAAAACTAGAGGATTTTTGGCTCAACTTAGAAAATATACTGCCAAACGAAAGCCCCGATCCATCTAAAGAAATAGAAAAATATATAAATAGTTTTTGGGGATTTCTTGAAGATGATTTTAATACTCCAAGAGCATTCGCTGAACTGTTCCAGTTAATCGCTTTCGTGTATAAAACCGGTTCGCTTTCCGAACAAGACAGAATTAATATAACGAGCTTCCTTAAAAACATGAATGCAATATTCAATGTTGTAAGCGAAGATAAATTATCCGTCGCCATAAATATACCTTCCGAGATATTGAAACTAGCGGATGAAAGGGAAAAAATGCGTCAAGAAAAAAAATGGGACAAAGCTGATATTTTGCGCCGTCAAATAGAAGACGGCGGGTATGAAATAAAAGATACCGAAGAGGGGCCCCAAATCAGAAAAAAGTAATACACAGCCAATGAACAGGAAATCCGACTCATACATTTTGCGTCCGTAAATTTTCAATGTTATTATTTAGGCAATGACAATGAGAAACTCCAAAACCATAGACCGCCTGCCTCCGCAGGACACAGAAGCTGAACAGTCAGTACTGGGGTCCATTCTGATAAACAAAGAGTCCTTCTTTAAAATAGCGGATTTTTTAAATTCGGGAGATTTTTACCTGCCCGCGCACAAAAAAATATTCGACGCAATACTTGATCTGTCTGATAAGGGTCAGCCCTTGGACATATTGAGCGTATCCAGCAGATTAAAGGAAAAAGGAGAATTAGAAGGAATGGGGGGACAAGCATTTTTGACAAAGCTCGTAAACTCAGTGCCATCCGCCGCGCATATAGACCACTACGCGGGCATAGTCCACAAAAAATCTGTTCTTAGGAAGCTCATTGAATCTTCCTACACATTGGCGGAATTGGGCTACAGGGAAAGCGAGGATATAGAAATACTGTTGGACGAAGCGGAAAAAAATGTATTCCAAATTTCACAAAGGGCAAATTCTCAAAATTTTTCTTCATTAAAATCTTCTCTGGAGGAAGCATTTGAGCGGATAGACCGGCTACACAAAGACCACGCGGCCTTGCGCGGTTTGCCGACCGGTTTTACCGACCTGGACAACATGCTTGCCGGTTTTCAAAAATCTGATCTGGTAATATTGGCTGCCAGGCCATCTTTTGGTAAATCGTCCATGGCCCTGGATATAGCAAGACACGCGGCCGTCAAACACAAAATACCTGTCGGAATATTCAGCTTGGAAATGTCGCACGATCAAATAGTAGACCGTTTTTTGGCTGCCGAAGCTGGGGTGGACCTATGGCGTCTCCGGACCGGTAAACTTTCGTCATCCGGAGAATATAACGATTTTGAGAAAATTCAAAACGCGCTTGGCACTTTGTCTGAAGCCCCCATTTATATAGACGACGGCCTGACCTCAACCGTGCTCCAAATGAGGGCCATGGCAAGAAGATTACAAGCAGAGCGGGGCCTGGGGCTTTTGGTGGTTGACTATTTACAGCTTATACAGCCCCGGGTAGCCAATGACAACTTAGTACAACAAATCACAGAGGTATCGCGGTCCTTAAAAGCATTAGCCCGAGAACTTAATATTCCGGTACTTGCTTTAAGCCAGTTATCGCGCGCCGCGGCACAAAGCAATGAACGGCCAAAATTGCATCATCTTCGTGATTCGGGGTCTATTGAACAAGATGCCGATGTGGTACTTTTTATACACAGGGAAATTGGAAACACGAATGATCCGGGAAAAGAAAACCTAAGCGAAATTCATATCGCTAAGCACAGAAACGGCCCCACCGGCAAGGTGGACCTATACTTTGACAAGGGCTCGGCTTCATTTAAAAATCTTGATAAAAAACACTCCTAATTAAAGCTATGCTGCCGAATCCTTTGGAAGAACTTCAAAAAGCATTTGAGAAATTCCCGGGAATAGGTCCGCGTCAAGCGAACCGTTTTATTTTTTTTCTGATGAAACAGCCCCAAGATTTAGACCAAACAGTACAAGCGCTTATCGGATTAAAAAATAACGTGGGTTTATGCAAAGAGTGTTATTTGCCCGCTAATCTGGGAGAAGCGTGCTACATCTGCTTAGATAAAAAAAGAGACAAATCTACAGTTTATATTGTGGAAAAAGAAAGCGACGCTATAAATATGGAAAATGTGGGCAAATTCAGCGGACTTTATTTTGTGCTGGGTGAAAATATATCCCCCATACGAGAATCGCAAATGGCAAAAACGCGCGTCAAAGAAATAATAAGACGCATTAAAAAAGATCCGGATAAAAAAGAGGTCATACTCGCCCTGAATAATACACGAGAAGGGAATTTTACAGCGCTTTATGTTGAAGAATTGTTCAAGGAAAATATAGAAAGCTCAAAAATAAAATTAACCCGCCTGGGGCGTGGATTGTCTACCGGGAGCGAACTGGAATATTCCGACGAGGAAACCCTTAGAAACGCTTTTGAAAACAGACGCTAACTTACGAAGTACGAAAAAATACGAAGGTATGAAAGAAAAAAGCGAGATTAGCTCGCTTTTTTTGTGGTTGTTTTTTTGACCGCGGACTTTTTTACGGCCGATGTTTCCTTTTTTATACTAGTGATCTCCACTTCCACATACGGTTGTCTGTGGCCTTTTTTAGTGCTCGTTCGTTTCCTTTTTTTATATTTGAATATGATAACTTTTTCTCTCTTTCCTTCTCCCAAAACGCGTCCACTAACCTTAACAGATTTTAAAACGGGTGTCCCAATGTCCGCGGTTTTACCATCCATATATAGTAAAACTTCCTTAAACTGAACATCTCCCCCCTTCAAAGAGGAGAGTTTTTCTATTTTTAGTTTGCTTCCTTCGCTTACTTTATATTGTTTTCCGCCTGTTTTGATAACAGCTAATTTAGACATACGACCTATAATGTATACTATACTTGAACAAATGGCAAGTCGGGAATGTGCCTGCCCGCCATAGCCTTGGCGCAGGTGGGGAATTCTACATTTCTACCAATTTGCCCCAATCATCATAATTACTTACGCAGGTAAACAATAATATCTGGAAATCTTTTGACAATCTCTCCAAAATACCGCGGGTTTTTTCTCGTCTTTCTTCGTCAAAATTTCCAAAAGGATCGTCTAAAATGACTATGGGCCTTCTAGCAAAATTATCTATGGAAGATTTGCCGTATAAGATAGCTATCAACGCGAACCGCGCGACAATATAGAGCTGGTCTATGACGCCCGTAGACAAATACTCAGTGCCCACGTAATCCTCTTTCTCCGGACTGTACACGTTGATATCAAATTCGTTATCAAGCCGTATGGACGTATATTTTCCTTCGGTTATTTCATCTATGTATTCGCCCATCATCCTCTCAAGCGCCTCTCTTGTCTTTATAAGAGATTTATCACGCGCCTCCTGGAGAGCAGATGCAAGTACTTCGTATTTTCGGGCTTTTCTGGTAAGCATCCCTATCTGGCCTTGCAGATTTAATATCTTTTCTTCCTGTTCCAAAACATCTTCGGCGGTCAATTTTATACTTTCTATTTTGGCTTTTGTCGCTATCTTTTCCTCTTTCATTCTTTCGCTTTCCTTTTTCAAGCGCTCTATCTTTTTTTCTAATTCGCGCTGACGGCTCGGTTCGGGAGGCGATACTCTTTGTTCATCGGTTAGTTTTTGTTCTTCAATAGCTAAATGATTCTGCAGTTCCCTTTTGTAAGCTTCTGCCTCAGATAATGTTTTTTTTCTCAAGACGGTTTCTTGTTCGTTTCCCAAGCTCTCTATATGTTGCTTGGTCTCCTTTATTTTTGAAGGTATGTCCCGCAGTTCGTGCAAAGCTGCAACATTGAATTTTTTTAGAATGGTTTTTAATTCTGCTGAAAACTCGGCAACAGCTTTTTTCTTGTCCTCCTCTTCTTTTTCTAATTCGGCCAGTTTTAAGGATTCTTTATACCGGCCGGAGGCAAAATAAAAAGCCGCAAAAGCAACAAGAAAAACCCACGAAATAAAAAGTAATTTTATCCATAGTCCTCCGATACCCGCCACAAAAAGCAGGGCCGAAATACCCAAGAATATATTGCGGGACGGATAATATTTTTTCCTGTGCTTATCTTTTAGCGACCTTGATAATCTGCCCAAATCGTCAACTCTGTCTTGCGCAGAGTCCAAGTTCCTTTGGAGATTTTCAGCTTTTTCTATCTCTGTTTGCTTTGGAGCCTCGAGTTTGCTCAGCAATTCGACAAATTCTTTCTTTTTATTATCCAACCTTTCATATGCTTCCAAGTCATCCAAAACTCTATCCAACTCCCGCTTGACCTCCTCCATGCGTATCTTGGATTTGAAATATTTTTCATTTGTCGCATATTCGTGTTCTCCGATATCTACCTGCTCAAGAAGTGTAGACAGTTTTTTCTCAATATCCTCAAGATCTCCAAGCATTTCCTGTCTCTTGTCGGCGGATTGTTTGATTTCGGTCATGCCCTCCTGTGTCTCTGATAAAGAATCCCGCAACAGTTTTATTTTTCCAACGTTTTTTATGGGACGATTGGAATCGATACCCTTGATAAGCTGGGATTCGGCGTCCTGTATTCTTTTAATTATTTCTCCCACAGACACAGACGCCCCTGAACCGGTAACCAATTCCTGCAAGGCATCCATGATTTTCTTTTTTCCGGCATTTAACAGCACTAAGCTATCCTTCTTAATAATGCCTAAGTTCGAAAAAAGGTCTTTATTTGTATAACCCCCCATTTCGGATAGTTTTTTAGATATCTCGTCAAAATCATGAGAAACCACATCACCCGAATCCTTTTTTAGAATTATTTTTTGCTCCTCAAAATCTTTCCCTAAAGCAAAATCTTCTCCCGCTGCCTCAAAATATAAAATAAGCCGATATAGTTTTTCTGAATGCCAGCTTTGATAATCCTTTACATATTTGGGGACCGTTGGAAGAGTCGGATCAAAAAATAAGGCGGCTAAAAGAGCTTCCACCAAGGTAGATTTGCCTTGTTCATTTTTACCCTTAATGGTCGTAATATCGCCGAGAAATTCAACACGGGTATCTTTGAACTTTTTAAAATTTTTAAGCTCAAGCGCTTTAATGTACATAAGCGAACTTATTCTATTATCTTTGGGTCCTTAAAGGCCAAAAGGCCGAGCTGGAGCGCTTCCTCATATATCTTTTTTTCATCCTCGGTTGGCGCTTTTTCGATATGCTCTTTCATGATCTCCACAAACTGTCCGCTAACAAAAATGCGAGGATAATCCTCTTCGCTTAGGTCGTCCAATGGAAATTTAGAATTATCCGTTATTTGAAGGCGCCAAAAATTTTCCTCTAATTCTTCTTCCAAATTTTCAGGGTTAAACACCAGTTTATTTTTATTGACCCCCGAAATATTTACATTAAGAACTATATCTTTCGCGCCTAAACTTTTAATACTCTCCTTAAGTTGCTCCACGTTATCTATATCCCCTGTGTCTATCTCTATGTTTTTAACGCTTTTTGTGCCAACTTTTATTTTATGTATTTCAACTTTTCTATCAAACCTATCTTTGATCTCCCCTAAAATAACGTACCCCGCGCCTGCCTGGCTTACAGATATCATCTCCGGAGACCCCGGGTAAAAGGCCCTGACTTTTCCCCTGCTCTCTTCTCTGAAAGAATGCCAATCCCCAAGAGCTACGTAATCCGCTCCGCTTGCCTCTATGGCCCCGGGGTCTATGGGCCACTGTGGTTTTCGTGCCTGCCCCAGCACGCCCCCATGCGCCATTACGATCTTGAAGGCAGCGCGAGCCTTATTGGTGGGCACTAACGGGCTTTCGGACGACTTATTTGTTGTATTGGCCTTGGCATAGACCTCTGTATTTATATCCTTAAAATATATTTTGGATCCGGCGGGATCCGTAAAAATATGGACATTAGGAATGTTCAAAAATTCTCCCCCGAGAGCATTATTGTCGCTGAGCGCGTAATCGTGATTGCCGGGAATAATACATATTTTGGTCCCGATCTCAGAAAAACGGGAAAGTTCTTTTTTTACAAATTCCACATCCGAAAAAGATGGGCTATTAGAATCAAATAAGTCCCCCGCTATTAAAAATAAATCCACCTTCCCTTTGATGGCCGTACCTACAATATCGGAAAAGGTCGTTTTTATTTGTTCTCTGTGTTCTCGGGCGAATTGGGGCCCCAAAACCTCAAATTTAGCTCCAATGTGAACATCGGAGGTGTGAAGAAAGCGCATTTTTACTTAAATACCCAAAATTTATATCCAATAAAATTCCATCCCAAAGAAACAAAAGTTGCCGCAAGAGCGCCTATGTTTGCCCATACGGCAGGCGCCATTCCTCCTTGTGGCCCTATAACATTGACCATAACGGACGCGGTCCCGACATTAATTAAAAATCCTACGAAACTTACAAATATAAATTGGCTAAACTCTTTTCCCGTTGAAATATCCTTGCTTTTGAATATCCAATGCTTGTTCCAAAAATAACTGTTGATAACCGCCACCGTAAATGAAATGCCTTTGAATGCGGAAAATAACGGACCGCCCGCGACACCGCTTATAAGTATAAGAAGATTCAGCACCCCCAGATCAATAAATGTGTTTAAAGCCCCGACTTGTATAAACTTTGTGGCCTGATATAGCAGGAGGATCTTTTTGCTGAACAAATAGACAACAAAAAGAACGGCGACAGAAAGAATGGGAAACACCACGGCCATTACGAAAGCCGTGTTTAAAGAAGATAAGCTTTGTGCTAATCCTGACGGGATGGGCAATTCTGGGGCATTTACACGCACCATAACAAATAAAAGCCACGCTACAGCTTCTCCAATAACGGCACTCAAAAAAATATCTACTTTTCTAAAATTTGACATGATAAATAATAATTTAAATGCAAATATATAACTTATAATAACATATTTCGTACCCCTAAAATATGCTATACTAATGGCAATGAGAACGATTCAGAAAAAATGCACAGCCGCCTGCCTTGTAGCCGGAATACTTTTGTCTTTTATGGCCGCAATAATGCTGTATCAGGCGGCAACACACGCCACAATAGTGGATGAATCCCCGCATATAGTGGCGGGGTATTCCTATATAGTTCAAAAAGAATACAGATTAAATCCGGAACATCCTCCCGTAATCAAAGCTCTCGCGGCTCTACCTTTGGCATTTCAGAATATTAATTTCCCGTCCGGCAGTTCTGCCTGGATATCTGATGTCAACGGCCAGTGGCAATTGGGTACGCAATTTTTATTTGAATCCGGAAACGATCCGGATTCTTTGATGTTCTGGGGAAGATTGGGCCCGATACTGATAACTCTTTTGCTGGGATTTTTAATATTTAAGTGGGCCCGCGAACTATATGGAGACAAGGCCGGCCTGCTCGCGCTTGTTCTGTACTCATTTTCACCTACATTTTTGGCGCACGGTCCGCTTATTACAACAGATGTCGGGGCTGCCTTCGCTTTTTTCCTGGCAACATATTATTTTATTAAATATTTACAAAAACAAACCGGGCGAAATTTAATTTGGGCAGGACTAGCTTTTGGAACAGCTCAATTGCTTAAATTCTCTTTAATAATACTTATTCCCTACTTCACGCTTGTAGTTCTGATGTGGATACTCTTTAAGGACAAGCCCATGGGGCTTTTATCCGTTTATACGCTCAAGCGCGTTGGAGTATACTTTGGCAAATTGATACTGCTGGGCATTGTGGGGATGATGTTGGTTTATCCGGTTTATCAGTATACTGTCTGGAATTACGCACCAGATAGACAGGTCAGCGACACGGTTTACACTATAGGAAGTTCGCCTTTTGGACCCGTAGCGGACGCGGTTGTATGGATGGCAGATAAGCCCGTGCTTAGAGCATATTCGCAATTTTTTCTGGGACATCTCATGGTTTTACAAAGAGTGTCCGGCGGGAATACAACATATTTTATGGGAGAAGTATCCAGCACCGCATGGCCCGAGTATTTTCCTTTAGTATTCTCTCTCAAGGTTCCGATAGCCCTTTTAGTGCTGCTACTAATGTCCCTCGGAGTTGTCGGAGTGGCAAAGTATAGAAAATATAAAATAGCCATACGCCCGGCAGGAAATTTTGTAGAAAAAATTATAAAAAGCTGGCACGTTTTTTTGGAATGGGGAGATAAATACTTTGTTGAGTTCGCGTTTGGTTTGTTTATAGCAATCTATTGGACATTGAGCATTTTGGGAAATTTAAACATAGGCGTAAGACATGTGCTTCCCACCTTGCCCTTTGCTTACCTGCTTATAGCGAGCGCTATGCGCGAATGGACGACTTCTGTTCTGGCAACCGATGGAATAAGCATAATAAACAAAGTGCGAACCTTTGTCTTGAACATTTTCAGACGCTGGATGCGCTTGAGTATCATCATAATCCTGCTGTTGTGGTACGTAATTAGTTCCCTATCGGTTTTTCCTAATTATATCGCCTACTTTAACGGTTTAGCCGGCGGACCCGATAACGGTTATAAATATGTGGTGGATTCGAATTTAGATTGGGGGCAAGATCTTAGGCGCCTTGCTTCCTACGTTGAAAAAAACAATATAGACAGCATAAAACTTGATTACTTTGGGGGAGGAAGTCCCTCCTATTACCTGGGAGATAGATATGAAAGATTAGACGCCCGCGACGAAAATCAAAGAAACGGCTGGGTTGCCGTGTCTGCCACGCTCTTGCAGAATGGAAGAGGTGTCGCCACAAAAGGATTTACGGGAGAAACGACACACTACAACTGGCTCAACCGGTACGAACCCATGGCAAAAGCGGGGTATTCAATATTTATATATTACATTCCTTATTAAAAAAGGCGGGAGAACCCGCCTTTTTTAATCTAGGATATCCTGCGCTTTATATTTGTAGAAAACCTTATTTCCCAGGCGAAGATCTATATATTCCAGCTCGGAAACCCGCGTATTTATTTCTTCTTCGATAACAAGTATCAAATTCTCTACGGACTCAAGGACCGGATTCCCGGTTGAAAAATAGGCCTCCCACCCGGAACCGAATCCGGCGCGTATTTCTGTATCGCTCTCAATGGATATATAAAACGGCTTTTCATAAGCGAACCTAAGAGCTTCAGAAAGTTCATCGGTAAATTCTATTATATCCGCTTCCATGGCTTTATCGCCCAACTCGAAACTTACTTCTCTTTTATCCCTTAAAGAAACGATAAGAGAACCTCGGACCGAGTTTGGAGCTGTCTGGTATATTATGCCGTCATCGTCATAAAAATAACACACAGGAGTACTTATATTATACTCGCACCAAATTCCATGTTGCGTTCTTTCAACTACTCCGATTTCCACAATTCCCGGATACATTACCCTTATATCCACTTCTTTGATTTTTGGTATCACTGAAGTAATATTTTTGGATATCTCGGCTTCTGGAAAAAGCGTGGTTTTATTTTTTTTTATAAAAAAAAGGAGCTTACTCTCGAGGATATCGGCAACATAACCATCGACGCTTGCCTCAATTGAACTGCTCGCGCCCGAAATTTTAATTTGTCTTATTAAAAACTTGTCCGAGATAAAAAAATAGTATGCCAATCCCCCGGCAACAACAAGTGCAAGTAAAAATAAAAATGCGTATCTGGAAAATAGAAACCCGCGAAAATTTTTTTTTAATACGCCTCCCCTTATGTAGCGATTTCGCCTTTTAATAACAGCACTAAATTTTTTTGCCATAATTTAGCTGTTCTTTATTATCTCGAATCCTGTATATTTTTGAAGCGCTTTAGGGATGCGTATATTGCCGTCTTTATCCTGATGGTTTTCTATTATAGCTATAAGCGTGCGCCCTACAGCATACGCGGTTCCGTTAAGGATGTGCGCGAATTTTTTATCCCCTTCCGCGGTTTTTATGCGGGTATTAAGGCGCCTAGCCTGAAAATCTGTAGAATTGCTCGTTGAATGGGTTTCCCTGTATTTTCCTTCGCTTGGTATCCAGCTTTCGATATCAAATTTTTCAGCCATGGGAAAACCTAAATCCCCCGTACACATGCGGACAACCTGGTAAGGCACTTCTAGGGCCCTAACTAATCGTTCCTGCAGGGAAAGCAGAAACTCGTGTTCTTCGCGCGATTTTTCGGGACTCACAAAAGATACCATTTCCACTTTATCAAACTGATGTACTCGCAAAATCCCGCGAGTGTCCTTTCCGTAGGAACCTGCCTCGCGCCGGAAGCACGTTGAAAATCCGGCAAACCTTTTTGGCAACTCCTCCCCGTTTAAAACTTCGTCCGCAAAATAAGGAACAATGGATTGTTCCGATGTGCCCACAAGATATAGGTCGTCTTTTTCCAAACGATAGATATCCTCGTCTGCCCCATGCGCCGTGTACCCAAGCTTGTCCATAACTTCAGGCCGTATAAGCACCGGGGGTACTACCGGAGAAAAACCCTCCTTGGTCAAAGTGTCCATCGCAAAGCGCACTAAAGCAAATTCAAGAATAACCGCTTCGTTTTTTAGATAG
>Ga0209541_10009947_pt1 | contig 15283 bp, 15 predicted proteins | sample RifCSPlowO2_01_FD_184027 | JGI IMG/M metagenome (GOLD analysis project Ga0209541, IMG submission 184027) | Groundwater microbial communities from Rifle, Colorado - Rifle CSP2_plank lowO2_0.1 (SPAdes) (version 2) | ecosystem: Environmental > Aquatic > Deep subsurface > Groundwater | place...
GAACACCGCCGCCGCCGCCGTTGACTCTCTTTTCGCCTTGCCCGATTACCGAATCAATGAACAAGTCTTTAATCTGCTCATTCGACTCCGGACACTGGCCAGCAAAAGTTTTCTGATCCAGACGAGGAATGTCAAAAGTCACTTATTTGATTTGGCTAGCCGCGGTTCGCTGATTGACTTCTACCGTCAGGAATTGGCCGAGCGGCGCGAGTACAACTACCCGCCTTTCCGACTTTTTATTAAAATTACCCTCGAGGGCAAACGAGAAGACGTTCTGCCGGCGATGCGGGCGCTCGAACGCGACCTCGCCGATTACGAATTCGACACTTTGACCGCCGCCGGCGCCCGATCGGGCCAGATTGTTTCCAAGCTGATACTGCGTTTAAAAACTCCTGATTGGCCTGACCCCGAACTGCTTGGAATCCTAAAATCCCTGCCGCCGCGGTATTTAGTCACGGTCGATCCGGAAAATCTCTTAGAGTAAAACGTGTCTAAACAAATTAGACAAAAGGCCGATCCGATTTTGCGCCAAGCGGCGTCAGCCGTGACCGCGGTCCTGCCGAGCGTCAAGATCAGTCAAATTATCTCGACCATGCGCGAGACTCTAGCCGCTATTCCCGACGGCATGGCGCTGGCCGCGCCGCAAATCGGCGTCTCGCTCCGTCTCTTTATTGTCAGTCCTAAAGCTTTGGGCCAGCCGCCGGGCGGCCAAACGCTTGTTTTCATCAATCCGCGCATCGTCAAAAGTTCACGCCGTCAAGTGGAGCTCGTCGAGGGGTGTCTAAGCGTCCGCCAAGTTTACGGACGAATCAAACGGCCTGAGAAAGTGACAATCCAGGCCCTCGATGAGCAAGGCCGGCGCTTTACCCGCCACACCGCCGGACTCCTAGCTCAAATCGTCCAGCATGAAATTGACCACTTAGATGGAGTGCTTTTTATAGACAAGGCCTATGACCTTACCGAGGTTAAATGATTTGGTCTTTTTCGGCACTGATGAATTTGCCGTAACGGTGCTTGAAGAATTGTCTAGAGGCAATTGTCGGCCGGCCATCATCGTCACCTCTCCAGATACTCGCGCCGGACGCGGGCGGCGACTCGCGGCGCCGCCAGTCAAACTCTGGGCCGAGCAAAATAAAATCCCCTGCCTCCAGCCTGAAAATTCAAGGTCAGACCTTGTGACTTCTTTAAGGTCTGACCTTGGTCTCGTCGCTTCCTACGGCCAAGTCATCCCCCCGTCAATTTTTAATTCGCCAAAGTATGGCACGCTTAATATTCATCCTTCGCTCCTGCCTAAATATCGCGGCCCGACGCCGATCCAAACCGCCATCTTGAACGGCGACGCAGAAACCGGCGTCACTTTGATGCTTCTCGACACGGAACTGGACCACGGCCCGATCCTAAAAGCTAAAAGCTGCAAGCTAAAAGCTAAAAGCTTTATCGAAGCGAGAGATAATCTGGCGCGACTGGGTGCGGAGATGTTTATTGAGGCCGCTCCGCTCTGGGCGGCCGGAAAAATCAAAGCTCTGTCGCAAGATCACACGCAAGCCACTTACACGAAAAAAATTAGGAAGGAAGACGGTGAAATTAATCTCTCCCAAGGCGACACCTTGAGGGATAAAGGTGTCGCCTTATATCGAAAATTTTTGGCTTATCGCGGCTGGCCCGGGATTTATTTTTTCATCGGCTGGAATGGAAAAAAAATGAGAGTGATTGTCACGGCCGCGCATCTTGAAAATAATCATTTTATTATTGACCGCGTCAAACCCGAAGGTAAAAAAGATATGCCCTGGGCCGATTTCCAGCGCGGGGTTAAAAACCACATTTATTTCCGCCAGTCGTAGATTCCTCTTAATAACTTTTTCACTGCTCGGGCGCCGCGGCGCAACATTGTCCCCTGTTTTTTGCGCCAAGTCTTGATTTCCCGAAGCAATTCGTCCTTGACCTCGTCAATCGCCGCGTAGAGATCGCCGGCGGCGGACTCGGAACGGAAACGGCGCCCGGACCAGTGCAGATTGATTTCAGCGCGAAAAACATTGCCGTGTTTATGATGCTGATTGACGCGCCCGAGTTCCACTTCGGCCAACCCTTCGTCCAGAGTCTCGCGGCTGTCAATCAATTTTTCTATCACGGCCAGTTTATCAATTACATAATCGCGCCACTCATTATTCAATTCAAGATTAGTCGCTTTGAAATTGATTCTCATGATTTACGGATTAACTCGGCCATAGCGGCCGACGAGTTCTGTTTGATCCAAAATATGCCCCCGCATCGCCGCCATCACTTCGCCCTTGGCCGCGCCCGGCGCAAGAGGCAATTCAATGTCCAAAACGTACAATTTAAAGAAATAGCGATGGACGCCGCTGGGCGGGCACGGACCTTCATAATTGACATTGCCGGCCGTGCCGAGTCCGAGCGTGCCAGCCGGCGACTCGCCTTCCGCCAGCTCAGTGACGCCGGCCGGTAAATTATAGATGATCCAATGATCCCAAACGCCGGCCGGCGCGTCAGGATCATCCATAACGAGCGCCAGCGATTTCGCGCCGGCCGGCGCGTCGCTAATCACGAGGGGCGGACTAAAATTGTTGCCATTGCAGGTATATCTCTCCGGAATCAAACCATTATGGGCAAAAGCGGAACTCGTCAGACGCAAAGTTTTAGTCAAAGTTTTAGTCACCATAGTTTTTTTCGCAAATATAAAACCGACGACCAAAATAATAATAATGATCGAACCAATAATGAACAGCCACTTATTTTTAATCAGCCAACCCATCATCAATATTATAACATTCTCAAGCGGCAAGGTAACGCACTTCTTCGTCAAGAGTGATATGAAATTTGGCTTGGACTAATTTTTTAAGCTTGGCGGCCAGCATCCGCACCTCGCGGTAAGTGGCCGCGCCGTCGTTAACGAGAAGGTTGCCGTGGTGGTCGGCGACGCGGAGACCGCCGAATTTCATTCCCTTCGCCCCCACCTGCTCAAGAAGATAACCGGCCGGAATTTTACCCTCGATAATTTTCCCTCGGTCAATTTTGGCCAGGGTCGCCCTTGACACATCTTTGACCAGTACATTTTTGAAAAAACTCCCCGGGCAACGCAGTTTGGGATCATATTTCTCGGAGCGAATTCTAATAATTTCCCGCGACTTCGCCGTCAATTTTTTCTTATCTCCTTTGATTAACTTAAATTCAGCTTTTAGAATGAGCCATTCTCTTGATTTAAAAATACTATCGCGATAGGTAAATCGACACTGTCTTTTTGTTAACCATCGAATTCCAGTTCCAGACGCCAGGCGTCCCCTTGGACGCCTGGCGTCCAAAATCTGCACCCGAACCAGGTGATTCGAGATGCACTGCCCGTAAGCGCCAGCGTTGCCGACAATCGCCCCGCCAACCGTGCCCGGGATGCCCAAGAGCGTTTCGAGGCCGGCTAAATTATGACTGATCGCAGTCCTGATCAATCGCCCCAGTGGCAAATTAGCCCTGCAGATCAAGGTGAGTTCTTGCCGTTGGCAAGGACTCACCTTGGAAACGAAATGAATCGCCAAACCGCGGAAAGTGTTGTCGCTGGATACCACATTGCTCCCGCCGGCGATCAGAAAATACGGCCATTTTTTCTCTTTCGCCAAACCGACCGCCTCGACGAGCTCGGCAGAATTGGAAACGGACAGAAAATAACGCGCCCGGCCGCCCACGCCAAAAGTGGTGAGCGGCGCGAGCGAAACGTTTCGGCTCAACCGTAAATTCATCTCAATAAAATATTTGGGTAAAAACGAGAGCCAGCGCCACCAAAATTATCGCGACGATAAAAATTATCTCCCACTTGCTCTTCATCGGCTTATTATAGCACCTGCCTACCGGCAGGCAGGAAAACTACTGCGAGATGACACGGAAATAATAAGTGGTATTAGGAGACAAACTGCTAACGGCGACGGCATGTTCCACTACTTTCGGATCAGTATCGAGAATGGCCGTCGAGAAAGCGTAGCCAAAGTTGGGTGCGGATTGGCCGGTGATGGAAGGGTGCGAAACAGTATCATAAATAACCCGGCTCGAAGCCGCTCGATTGGTCATCCAACGAATGATCGCGCTCTCGTGAGTGACATCCGTAACCCGGATATTGGAGATGGTGAGCGGCTCGCCCGGTGGCGACGGGGGTGGTGGAGCGATAATCGTCAAGTTAATATTGGCCGTCGCTGTCCGAGCGGCGAAATCGGTGATCGTCAAAACTACAGTTTTGGCACCGGGTTCAGTGTAAGTTTTCTGATAACTCTGTCCAAAGGCCTCGGCGCCGTCGCCGAAATCCCAGGTGTAAGCGTAGGGCGGCTCGCCGCCGGTCGCCGCGGCGGTGAAAGTAACTGTCTGTCCCGTTTCCACATTTGAATTGTTGGCTGGCGCCACGATGCTTGCCGCCAGCGGCGGAATCACCGCCGGTCCGACGATCGTTACCGTGATTGAAGCCGTAGCCGTGCGGCCGGCGAAGTCAGTGATTTTTAACGTCACCGTTTTCACTCCCGCCGTCGCGTAAGTTTTGTCGTAGCTCTGGCCGAAAGCCGTCGTGCCGTCGCCGAAATCCCAGGTGTAAGCGTAGGGCGGCTCGCCGCCGGTCGCCGCGGCAGTAAAAGTAGTCTCATCACCCACATTGTAAATTGAGCCCGGGTGGGGAAAGGTAATGGCGGCCGCGAGCGCGGCAACCGGCGGCGAAACCGCGACGGAATCCGCATTATCCTCGGCCCGGATAGAAAACGGGGAGACAAATATTTCGATGACTAAAATAATGGCTATGGTCTTGATAATATAACGCATATCTGAACAGCTATCACAATCAATAAAATTATGCAAGAAAAAAGCCCTCGGTCCGAAAACCGAGAGCTAGCTGTCAAGGGCGACCTTTGACATCGGACCCTAAGGTGATGCCAAGGAGACGCCTTGACACAGATTACTGAACATAAATAACGAAAGAGGCTATGGCCTCTTGGCCATCGGCGCTCGTGACTCGGCAAGTGACCATGCCGGTACCGGGAGAGTTGATGATCTTGAGCGAGAATTTGGGGTTGGGTGAATCATCTGCTATTGAGAAAGTCCCATCAACCCACTGACACCGGTAATCATATGGCGCTTCACCCCCTGAAGTATAGATAGTCAACTTCACATCCGCGCCGACCGGAAAATGATCATTGCCGTTATCACTTAAAAGAACGACCGTGAGGAGGGCTGGTGCGAGCGGCGGGGGCGGGGGTGGCGGACGCAGGCATTGATCAAACTTAATCTTACAGTCCGCGGCGCAGACGAGCGACCCGCCGACAAAATCATCATACCCGAGACAGGTCTGACCGCCGAAATTGAGACGATCGCATTGCTCGCCGGTTTCTACGATCCAGTTGCCGCAAACCGGAGCCGGCGGGGGTTGGGGCGGAGGCGGAATTTGAATCACCTCTTCGGCCGTTACCGTACCGGGAACTGTGATGTTGCCGTCACTGATTATCACACCTCCAATTTCCGCGCTGTCGGCCTCAAGATGATCAACTTCGATTTCCCCTGCTGTTAGGGTGCCGTTAACATCGGCATCCCCCGCCAACGTCACTGATCTGTGAATCACCCATGGATTTCCGCATCCGAATAAGGCCAACAACGCCACAACAACCGAGACCGCCAAAAACATTCCCCCAAAAAAACGACGGAACTGAACCACATTTCGAGTCATCACTAAATCTCCATTTCGAAGACCAATCTGTTTTCACCCGGCCACACGCCGAGGTGTTTTCCGCTTTTACTACTAGCGCGAATTGATTTTTCTGTCAATTCCATGTCAGGTACATTCAAGGATAAATTGCAACGCCCGTTGCGTTAAAGAATACCTCATTCGGTGTTAATCCGCCATGTCGTTTGCGCGGTCTGGTGTTGAGAAGATATTCAACGTGCTCAAGTTTTTCAACCGACACCTCGCTCCAATTTGTTTTCTTTGGGAAAAATCGCCGGATGAGACCATTGGTGTTTTCATTCGTGCCGCGCTCATGTGAACAATACGGATGGGCGAAGAATGTTTTGAGGCCGAGCGCCTGTTCCACCTCGCGCCAACGGATATTTTCTGTTCCCCGATCTCGGGTGAGCGTTTGGCGCGTTTCTGCCGGCAAGCGCGTCAGCTTTTCCACGAGCACTGCGTCGCAATTCTCCGCCGTGCCGTCTTTCGTTTTGCCCAAAAGAGTGACGCCGCTGACACGCTCCGTGGCATTCTTCAAGCGGGCGACTGATTCGCGGGATACAAGAGTATCATCCTCCCAATCGCCAACCCGCACTCGTTTCTCCACAATCAGAGGTCTAGTCTCTATGGATGGCAACGAAGCATCACGCTCGGCTTGCCGCGCTTTCCTGAAGCCTTTTTTCGCTCTGCGTTTATGGCGTCTGGCTAGGTAGGGGCGTAAATCAAGCTCGCCTCTCTTCACGGTTCCGTTGCCGCCGCGATGCACCCTCCGATACACCTCCTGATAAATGGTTTCCGGGGCGAGACGCATTGATGGATCGTCCAGATACTCATGTGGTAGGCGGAGACTAATCTGTTCCGGCGACCACCGCTCGTCCTTCATTTTGGACTCGACATATGAGCGCAGTCGAGGATTGATCGCGATTTTCGACGTATTGCCTCGATTGCCGATCCGCTCAAGCGCTTCGACGTGGGCCTGATCGGCATCATATTTCCCCCGACCCAGACGCGGTCTAGCTCCGATCTCACGAGACACCGAGCTTTTGTTTCGTTTAAGTTCGGCGGCTATCTCCGTGACCATTTTTCGGTCTCGGCACCATCTGATTTCGATAATACTCCGTTCCCGGAGCGAGAAGGGGCTGCCACCCTTGTGTTTTTCCCGTCTTTTCTTTTGCATGCCCAATTATCTTAATTGTTAATTGGGCGTTGCAATTAATTCTGGAACTTATGTCATCGTCAAACCAAATATGTTAGATGCGTTAGACTTCAAATTGTTAGACATTTCAATTGTTAGACATCCGATGTCTAACAAGTTACAATGGATTGATTATTGATTGATGACTAAACGGGAACCGTCAGAAAAACAGAAACGAAACAGTCCGCCGGCGCCCGGCGAATATTATCATGTGTATAACCATGGTGTGTTGAAGCGAGATATATTTTTAGACACTAGGGACTACGCGCGATTCCTATTTCTACTCCTATTTCATCAATCACCCACGATAACTTTTTTCAATCTCGGACGTGAAGTGTCTCATTTTGTTAGACATCGGATGTTTAACATATCGGTCCAAGACATTAAACAAATTAATAAGACAAAGAGGGTGCAATTAGTAGCTTTTGCTCTGATGCCAAATCACTTTCATTTACTCTTGCAAGAACAAAGTGGCACCGGTATCTCGAAGTACCTTCAACGTCTAGGAAACGGTTATACTAAATATTTCAATACGAGATATAAGCAAAATGGACATTTGTTCCAAGGACCGTATCAATCAGTCCACATCAGCGACAATGATCAATTGCTCTACACTTCGGCTTACCTTCATCGGAACTGCACGGAATTGAAGGGGTGGAATAATCGGGAGCATATTTATCCTTGGTCAAGTTACGCTGATTTCATCGGCAATAATCGTTGGACCGGCCTGCTTAAACCAGACATTATCTTCGAACAATTTTTGAACGGTAAAGATTATCAGCGTTGGGTTAAGGAGAGCGGTGCAAAAGATAAAGACAATGAGTTATTTATGCTATAAATGTTAGACATCGGATGTCTAACAAAATACCCCGGCCACCAATAAGTGGATACGAACATAAAAAAAGGCCGGTGAGCAACAGTGAGTTACTACGGCCTTTTAGATTAGACTTCGATGACGAACCTGAAATGTTAGACATCGGATGTCTAACATGAGCGAACTAGATCTTCAATGGCGGTCGCTCAATCAATAAGGTGCGGGTGATACAGGTGATATCAAGACGCCGCCGTTGCGGGAGGTCATCACGCGGTTGGCGCCAGAGTCTGCCACGGCCACAAACAGGCCGAGTTCGGGCAACCAGATAACAGAATTCCACCAATTAGCAGCGGCAGCCGAGCGGGCGGTCCAGGAATTTCTTGCAAAAAGTGCCGTATTGGCGCGCCCACTCCATATTACCAAAATTGCCACCAATATAACCAAAGAGAAAATCTTGAAATATCTAATTTTATTTATCATGATCGTTGATGTCTCCAATCTAATAATTTACAGCTTTTCGCCTATTGACAGTCAAAAACCTTTCCACATATATCCTAATCGGGCTTGATTTTGCTGTCAACCATCTTCTTCTTTTTTCTTCTTTGATCTTGATCCAAAAATTATTATCAAAATTAACGCCGCCAAGAACACCAGCCACCACCACGGGTGATTTCTGATGAAATCAAAAAGACCCAAGGCCGCGATTTGCCACAAAGTTTGACGCTCGCCAACTTCCGGCGGGGTGGTCGTGGCGGTGCTCGTGGCGATTGACGGCAATTCAATTTCGCCGCGGCGAATTCGGAAATCAAGATCATTGACCGGATCGCGCTCGCAGAAGAGATTGTTGATCGCCAGCGAGGTGGTAATGTAGACGAAACCGGTCGGGTAATCAATCCCCCACGGTTTCAAAATCGCCTCCTTATACCGCACCTGAAAAATCATCGTTGCCGCCAAGGTGGTCTCGTCGTAGATACCGGTTATCGCAAGAGAATCAAACCCTTCGTAGTCGCGGAGGAAAGTTTGAAGCTTGCGCACCTCGTCCGGATCATTCTGGACCCCAAATTTAATGAATTTGGTCAAATAAACCGGACATCCTCCGACGACTCTGGCGGCAAACGGGACAGTTCGCGGCAGAAATCCGCCACCGCTACTTCCTCCCCCACCACCACTTCCGCCCCCGCCTCCGCCGCCCGGCGGTTCAGTAATCGTTGTTGGGAATCCAGTGGTGAATGTCCCCTCCTCGGATGGGCTATTTCCGCCGATCAATGATGGCAGAGTTTGAAAGGCCGTTTCCGAAGAAATCAGTTGATCAGATGGCGTAATGGAGAAAGTAGTGAAGGTTTTTTCTCCAGGATCAGCCGTCTCCGTCCCCATGCTTGATCCGGTAAATTCACCACTAACAGCTAATCCTCCCTCGACTTGAATCGTTTCCGCGCGCACGGGAATGGCTCGGGCCATAAGAATGAACCCGAGACAAAGCGTACCGACTAGAAATAACTTTTTCTGGAGAGATAACACTGATAGTTCTTCGCGATAGGTTGATAAAAATACCTGCAGAAAAGAACTGATCAGTAAAAGAGCAATTGCTGACTCCACAGCTACCAGATTAACGTTTAAAAATCAAACGAAAACGACGCTCAAATAAGCGTTAGATCATAAAGGACATTAAATTGTTAGATGTTGTCCTATAAAAATATTTGTCTTTTAAGACCTATATGAGACATAAAGGACATAAAGGACAGCCGTTTACTCAAACCGCCAAGTGGCTAAAATCGGTGGCAACCAAGTGTCCAAGTTAGCATAGGTTGTCACTTCGTAGAGAAACCCGCCGGACAGGAACCAAACCTCGCGCATTTCCCCTAAGAAACCGGTGCTAAAGAAAGCTAGAGCGTGAGTATTGCCGCCAATTACGATCTCCACCGGTTTGGTAAACTTCCCGCTAGGGACGTCCTTGAGAAGGCGTGATTGGGTAATAGTTTCGCCCATGTATGGAGTGAAAAAGATTTGGAAACTTTTCTCGCCCGCCGCGTCCTCAAACACTATCGTGTAAGTGCTATCGCCTTCATCGTGTTCCTTCACGGCTAGCGTCGGCGGATAACGAAGAGAAAACCCGCGGACGGTATTGCGGTACTCGCGCCAGTCTGGCGATATTGTTGATTCGACTACAACAGTCCGTGGTACAGATTGTTCGCCACCAGATGAATCATTTAGGGCTTCTGACTGAGGTTCTGACTCGACATTATTATTTAATACATCAGGTGATTGAGATACATCAGGTGATCGAGAAAAATATTTGAAACCAACAGCAGCTAACAGGACGACCGCCAGCACCAACAAAATTATTTTATTCCCCCTCATGATCTACACTTTATCACTGTTACTCGCAAACACAAAATACTATACCCTACCGCAAGGTTACCGCAAGGTCGAACCTTGCGGTAACCTTGCGGTAGGCGGTAAATTAATTATGGTATGATAGGAAGGAAATATGTCTCGAAATATCAAATTTGCGTCGGGAGAACTTTACCATCTTTACAATCGAGGGACAGAAAAGAGGAGGATCTTCATGCGGACAAGAGACTATGATCGGTTTTTGATTCTCCTCTATCTCAGTAACAGCACTAAACCCGTTCGTATTGACGACCTTACGCAAGGTCGAACCTTGGGGGAACTGTTCGCACTTAACCGAGATAAACCGCTAGCAGATCTGTGCGCCTACTGCTTGATGCCCAATCACTTTCATTTGCTCATATGCGAGAAAACCGAAGGCGGCATCAGCCGCTTTATGCAAAAACTTATGACTGGCTTCACAATGTACTTTAACACCCGATATGAACGTACGGGAGCACTTTTTCAAGGAAAATACAAGGCAAGTCATGTCGATAACGATCGATATCTTAAATATTTACTTTCCTACATCCATCTTAATCCAACGAAATTGATTGAGCCGAAATGGAAAGAAACGGGCATCGCCAATCGTTTGCGAGCGGAAAAGTGGCTTAAAAATTATCAATACTCCAGTTGGCTTGACTACAGCGGAAAAGATAGGATCGAACGCCGCATCCTCAATACGGGCGTACTTGAAGAATATTATGACTATAAAGCGCCGAGTGATTTCAAAGAAAGCGTTACCGAGTGGTTTGATAATCAGTCGTAAACTTCTAAACTTCCGCGAGGTCGAACCTTGCGGAAATGGGGTAAATTACCGCAAACGGACGTCGCGGAGACGGACGTCGCGGAGACGGATGATCCGGGACTGTTCCGGAGCGTAGTTGACGACAATGATGCCGTTAGCCCCGGCACCGGAGGTACCTTCCGCGCCGCCTCCACCACCACCGTATAGGGCACCAGCGCCACCATTGCCACCGTCACCGGCTCCTCCCCCTCCACCACCGGAGCCATAGGGTGTTTGAGAATCCCATTCAATGCCGACGCCACCAGTAGCGCCATTACCTGTATCACCGCCACCACCCCCGCCACCACCTTTTGTTCCGGCAATACCATTAGACAGAAAATTAACTCTACCAGCCCCTCCTCCAAATCCTCGACTATTGTTGCCACCGCCGCCGCTCGGGAGGCTACTGGCACCGGCGGCACCGGCGGTGCCACCACCATTTCCACCCCCGCCACCACCGGTGAAATAGGCCGGGGCACCAGCCCCGCCGATTGCTCCGACGCCATCAGGCCCGGCCGCGCCCCCGCCGCCCCCGCTGCCACTCGAACCAATGGTGCCGCCAGCGCCACCACCATATTTAGTGGTACCAACACTGCCACTGGCCAAACCCCCGGCCCCACCACTAGTTGTCCCGCCACTACCACCTTTGGCACAGACCGAAACAGTATCAGCACAAGTATCAGCTGATCCGACGGTCCGGTTGAAAAAGGTATCGGTGCCGGCATTGCCGTTGGTGTTATCGGCCGGAGCCGCGCCACCCTGGCCGATTTGAACCGTGACCGAGCCACCACGGGTAAGCGTAGTGATGTTAGAGATTCCAGCATAAGCTCCTCCTCCACCACCACCACCTTGAGCAGTAGACGCGGCATTCCGGCCGCTTCCCCCGCCGCCGATCACCTCAATAATGTTACTGTTCGTCCAATCGTCCGGCACGGTCCAGGTGGTGCCGGAGGTGATGAAGACGGCCTTGGCATCGGCTAAATTGGGTAAAATCAGAGAGATGAGACAGAGCATTCCGAGAAGCTTGCCCAATTTGCCTATTTTATTTTTCCACAGTTTGGGGGTTGACCCCGTTAGAGAAAGGAAACGCTTTAGGCGATTCTTTAAGTAACGCTTTCCCATACCAGATTTAAGATACTTCTCTCTTGCGATAGCGTCATGCTGATTTAGACAGACTTCGTAGTAAATTAAGCTAAATGGACCACGACCTTTTGTAGATAACACCTCATTGCTGTTGTGTTGCCTAAAGCGTTTCCGTAAATCATTAGTATAGCCAGTATACCAATCTCTATCTTTTTTGCTTTGTAATATATAAGTATAGAACATATCCACAGATTTATTCTCTAACGGGGTTGACATGGTTTGGGGGGTTGGTATCATTATAAGCGTATCTCTAGAAAAAAGCATTGCGTTAGGTTTTGTCCTCTCGCGGTGTTTTTTTGTACTCTAATTTACCTCTCAACTCGTTCATAAAATAAATCTTTTCTTTGGCGGTTTGTTTGAGAAGACTAGAGCAATTTTCTACATCGGGGCTGATCACAACTTCAAGTTTTTCCTTTTTATACAAATAACTCACTAGCGAATAAAAATCACCATCACTAGAAATGATTATCGCCTTGTCGTAATCACTTATCTCGATAATCGTTGCCAAGACAAGGTCAGCGTCAACATTACCTTTTATTTTTCCATCCGAATCCGGTATGGTTGGTTTAAATCTTAAAATAAATCCGGCTTCCTGTAATTTATCGTAGAGAGATTGATTGAGGGCCACGAAACCAATAAACATGTAAGCTTTACTAACATTGTATTTCTCGGAAAGATAGACATAAAATTTCTTATAATCAAGTCGCCAACCAAGTTTTAGTAAACCAAGATTCAGATTTTGGCTATCAATAAAGGCGTAATTATTTGGGGTAATTTTCATGGCTGGTCAGCTGGCTCGGGGGTTGGCTCCGGTTCGGGTTCTGGAAAAGGATCTGGCGATGGTTCAGGCGTGGGTTCGGGGATTGGGTCAGGAATAGGTTCTGGTGTTGGTTCAGGCGTGGGTTCGGGGACTGGGTCAGGAATAGGTTCTGGTGTTGGTTCAGGCGTGGGTTCGGGGGAAGGTTCGGGAGTTGGAATTGGTTCTTCTGGCGGCGGAGGAGGTGGGTTGGAGCCGTCGCGGCGAGAGAGATTGAGCAGTGAACGAATATCATCTTTGGTCAGACATTGATCATCCACGCAGATTTTCTCTTTGGCGTGGAAAGTGTTGGCAAACAAATCCTTAATCCCGTTAGTGGCCTCCGCCAGCCAACTCGTCAGCCGCGTGAAGAGATTGCTGAAAAAACCTTGGGCAAACGATTGCGCGTCGGGCGTGGAAGTCGCCGTGGTAGAAGCGAGCGTCAGCAGACGCAAGTCTATTTCCTGGATGGCCTGGGTTTGCAGGGCAATGAGGTCGAGGTAACGAACGGAATGAGGCAAACCGCCGTCAGTGTAGGACACGAGTTGCGGATTAACCAGTTCAACTTCTTCGGCGATGAAACCGTGGCGCACGTTGCCAGCCCCGTCGTTGAATTCAAAGCTGACCGGCCGGAGCTGATTAAGAGTTGAGAGCGCCGTCCCGGGCATGAGCGTTTCAATATCGTGCTTATACCGGAGGGATGAGGCGATACAGGTTTCATTGTCGGTGTTCCTGGTCACCTGGTTGGTACTATTAAGACACAACGAGGCCGTGGCAGCGGTGGTGAGCGTCGTCAGGTTGGAAAAACCGACCGTGCCGTCAACCGAGAGCGTGCGCCAGGGAGAAGTGGTGCCGAAGCCGGTGTTGACGGCAAAGTTGATTTTGTCGCCGGCCGTGCCGAAAGTGAGCGTGTTCCCACCCTGCCCGTGAATGGTGGAGGATTCTTCAAAGATGAGGTTGGAGGCGGCGCCGATATCGCCGATGATGACGTCGGAGGTATAGCCACTGCCGATTATCACTTTCTCGGCGCCGGTGGTCGTGTCAATCCTAAAGAGCGCGCTGCTCGTGCCGGTCGTGGTGGTGGCGATAGTCCAAGCGAAAGGAGAGTTATTAGGAATGGTTGTCGTGGCGATGGCGCTAAAGGTCATCTGCCCACCGGAGAGAACAAAACTGCCGGTCGTCGTGGCATTAGTGGACGTGGCGTTAATCATCGCCAGGTTGGTGATGGTGGAGGTGGCGCTGTTGATAATAATTCCGTCAGTCGCGGTCAGAGGAGTGAGATAAATCCCCCCGTCGGTCCAATTCGAACTGCCGCCACCGCCAAGGCAGATGCCGTTCTGGGCAAAACAGCCGGCGGTCAGGTTGAAGCCGTTGTCGGCGGTGGAAGTGGCGCCGGACGCTAGGGTTAGGGCGCCGAGATTGGAGACCGTGAGGTAGGGACTGTCGGTAGAACTGGCAATCTGAAAAAGCGGATTGGCTTGGCCAACGCTGCCGGTGAGGGCGAATTTGGCATAGGGGGAGGTGGTGCCGATGCCGACATTAACCGAATCGGCACCGGTGCCGCCGAGCACAATGCTGTTTGAAGCGCCAACCCGAGCGTTCTTGCCGATCGCCGTACCGTTCGTTAAAGCGGTCGTGGAAGCAACTGAAGCATCACGGGAGGCTTGATAACCGAGGAAGGTCATATAATTATCTATGACCGAGCGTTGATCGGCAGTGGCGCCATCACCAGTACCAGCTTCGTAACCGAGGACAGCGTTGAAAGTACCTGTGGTATTAGAGAAGAGGGTTTGATAACCAACCGCGGTATTATAATTACTGGTAGTATTAGCTTGGAGGGCTTGATAACCAAGCGCAACATTGCCGATACCCGTGGTATTGACGGAGAGAGTTTCTCCACCAATCGCGGTGTTTAAACCGCCTGTAGTATTAAGTTTGAGGGCATTTATCCCATTCGCTATATTGTTGGAACCAGTGGTATTGGTGGAGAGGGCAGACAAACCGATCGCGGTGTTGGAGTTTCCAGTGGTGTTTAAACGGAGAGCAACCGTACCAACTGCGGTGTTGTTATAGCCTGTGGTATTAGAGAGAAGAGCCTGAAAACCAACTGCAGTATTATTGTCAGAGGAAGTTGCCGCATTGAGAGCTTGATAACCAAGAGCGGTATTTTGGATGCCATCAGCTAATAAAGCGGCGCCGGCCCCTTGCCCAACCGCCAAGCTTGCATTTGTCGAAGAAGCGTAGAGTATCGTGTTGCCGGCTTGTTTGAAACCGGAATATTGATCGGTGTTGATGAAACCAACGACGTCAAGCGCTTGGGTTGGCGTCACGCTGCCGATGCCGACCCGACCCGAGGTTTGCTGAACGATGAATTGACTCGTACCAACCGTCAGACCGCCGGTGGAGAAGGTAGAGGTGGCGACGGTGGTATTGACCGACAGCGCCCCGCCGGTGATCTCGAC
>Ga0209541_10009949_pt1 | contig 15278 bp, 22 predicted proteins | sample RifCSPlowO2_01_FD_184027 | JGI IMG/M metagenome (GOLD analysis project Ga0209541, IMG submission 184027) | Groundwater microbial communities from Rifle, Colorado - Rifle CSP2_plank lowO2_0.1 (SPAdes) (version 2) | ecosystem: Environmental > Aquatic > Deep subsurface > Groundwater | place...
TATTCACAGTGGAATAAAAAGCTATAAATAATTGGTTCATCCACCAGTCATTGGTTCTGTTGGTTCAATAGACTGGTGGTATTTCTGTTAAAGAACCGCGACAGGCTTACGGCATGCCGTTCTGCTTTCTTTCCTTGGTTCCTTATGTACTCCCTTATTTGGTTTGGTTCCCTACCCAAACTGTCGCCATAGATTGTGGGCGACCACAATCCAGATCCCCAGAAATATTTTCTCTTGATTTCTGGAAACTCCTGAAAGAGTTTCCTTCCAGTTGTGCCCTTCAATGCTTTGGATATTTTGTCCACGCTCAAAGTTATCTTGAGCCATTGTGCATCAACATGCACATGGTTTCTCTCGAAACCAATCTCTCCGAGTTTGACGCCGACTGCAGCTGCCGCCTCGAGCAGCAGCTCTTGGCACCGCTGCTTGAATTCCACAATGTCAAATACATTGTGGCTGTATTTTATTTTGAAGCACAGATGTGCTTCCATTCTGAAAATGCTTGAGCTACCGCTCACAAATTCTGCCATAAGAAGCCTCCCAAATCTTTAAGAAGTCGCGAAACCTACAAGTAATCAAATCACTCTGTTAACGGGGCAGGTTTCGCTCCCCGTTTATTATTTTTTTCTCACAGAATAAGCTTTCTCTCGTCATGCTATCCACTGGTCACTAGACCAGTGGAATTACACATTTAAAAAATTCATGGACCCGGAGAGAATCGGACTCTCGGCCTCTACGTTATCAGCGTAGCGCTCTACCACTGAGCTACGGATCCGCAATCTAATGATTTACTTCCTAATTTATATAAATGGACTCGCTGGGAATTTCAGCTGGAAACTGACCGCAGTTAGTTTCAACCTTCCTTTGAACCCAGAGTCACTTGGATGCGAACCAAGCGTGTTGCCTGTAAGAAGCGAAGCTGATAAAGATCAGCTTCAACCCCCTCGTTACACCACGAGCCCTTCAACTCTATTTAATTAATGATTATAATATAATCCAATATGGTTCTAGAGGTTTTTGGCTTATATAACCTTGTTGAGGCTGCGTGGCTCATTTTGCCTGCGTATGCAGCTAACGGACTGGCGCCTTTGGCCAGAGGTAAACACTACTTAGACAAAGGCAAAACATTTAGGGATGGCCGCCCTGTTTTCGGAAAGGGTAAGACTTGGGAAGGCTCTATTTTAGGCATTGTGTGCGCTGTGCTTGTTGCAAGCATCATGCAGATTGTTTATCCTTTCTTGCCATGGGGAGTTTCTGCTGTCCCACTCACACTCATACAAATGGGCCCGTTGGTTGGCGCTTTGCTTGGCCTAGGCGCGATAGTTGGTGATCTGGTTGGCAGCTTTTTCAAAAGAAGGTTAGGTTTGAGGCGCGGCCATCCAGCGCCTGTTTTGGACCAGTTAGATTTCATAGTCGGGTCTTTTGTATTTGTGTCTATACTCTTTCCGGCAAAAGTCGGCTGGCTTATACTTCTTGCAATCATCACACCATTCTTCCACTTGTCGGCAAATTACATGGCCTTTTTGCTGGGCGTGAAGAAGGAGCCTTACTAAATATGAGAAATGTTTTCATTATCCATGGAACTGGTGGAAACCCAGAGAGCAACTGGTTCCCTTGGCTTAGGCAGGAGTTAGAAAAAGCTGGCTGCAAAGTTTTTGTGCCGAAGTTTCCCACACCAGAAAACCAGTCCCTAAAATCTTGGCTGGTTATTTTTGAAAGGTATATGAAAAATCTCGATGAAAATTGCATTGTTGTTGGGCATAGTTTGGGTGTGCCATTTTTGTTGAATATCCTAGAACAGGCCAGAAAACCGATAAAAGCTGCCTTTTTTGTTTCCGCGTTTACTGGATTATCTGGGAATAAAAGGTATGATGACCTTCACCGGACCTTCGTTGACAAGGTTTTTGAGTGGAAGTCCATACGGAAGAAGTGTGGGAAGTTTTGCGTCATCAATTCTGACAATGACCAGTTCATACCCTTGAACCTTGGACAAGATATTGCGAAAAGGTTGGGCGCAGAGTTCATTGTGCTAAACAACGCCGGCCATATAAACCAAGATTCTGGGTACACAAAATTCGAAATGCTGCTTGAGAAAATAAAGGCTGAGTTGTAAATTAGAAACCGAGCGCCTTCTTAACTTCTTCAAAAACCCGTTCCTTTGACTGCTCGCCGTCGATCACGACCCATTTACCGAAAACATTTTCTTTTGCGAGCTTGTCATATTGGTTCACAACCCTTTCTAAAAACAGTTTATCTTTCTCAAACCTATCCAAATTCCCTTTCTCACCCAACTTTCTTTTAGCAGAAGTTTCTGCAGATATTCTAAGGTAAATAACAATGTCTGGCTTTGGCATTTCAAGGGCCTCGCCGATTTTTATCATTTTATCCAGATGGAAGCCTTGGGCTGTCTGGAATGCAAGAGTAGAAGTAAACCACCTGTCTGCTATTACACTTGTCCCCTTTTTTAGCAAGCCATTTATTTTATTTTTGTCTTGGATTCTGTCAGCCGTGTGTAAAAGTGTTAGCACATCAAAAGACATTTCATACTTCCCGTGTAGATATTCATCAATCAGTTTCCCCACAGGTCTGTTATAATCAGGATACCTCAGCCTTTCAACCGGCATTTTTTTGCTTTCTAAATAGTCTTTAATCAGTTGCGACTGTGTTTCTCCACCAGAACCGTCAATTCCCTCTATTACAATTAGCCTGCCGTTGGAAGCCATGTCTTAAATTTACTTCTTATGTTTATATTTATCTAACAATTCGAGAATTCTTGGGACCATCATCTCAGGCCCGCCGACAACCTCAAGATCAACCAACATGTTCTTTTTCTTGTAATAATCGATTAGTGGTTGGGTCTTCATCTTGTATTCTTCAAGGCGTTCCTTTACAGTCTGCTCGTTGTCGTCTTTCCTTTGGTAAAGTTCACCGCCACACTTGTCGCATTTGCCTTCGTTTTTTGGTAACATCGGCGGCATGTGAAGGCTTCCCCTCCTTATGTCTGCTAAATTGTAGATGTCGCCGCAGCTCTTACATTGTCTCCTTGATGTGATCTTCTTTATCAAGATATCTTCTGGCAAAACGATGTTCAACACAACATCCATTTTTATTATCTTTTCCAAACCCTCCGCTTGTGGTATTGTCCTTGGGAAACCGTCGAAAATGAACCCGTTTTTGCAGTCATCTTTTTTTAGCCTGTCCTCAACTATTTTCAGCGTCATCTCGTCTGGGACAAGGCCACCCCTTTCTAGAATTGGCTTGACTTGTTTCCCTAATTCTGTGTTGTTCTTTACATTTTCCCTAAAGATGTCACCTGTAGAAATATGTGGTATGCCCAGTTTCGGCCCAAGCCTTGAGGCGTAAGTCCCCTTTCCAACTCCTGGCGCGCCCAAAAACATCATTTTCATCTAATTCCTTGTATGTCTAGCTATTTATTCTTTTCTTTAAAGGTTTTTGGCTTTATAGAATTTTTTAATGTTTCCTGCAGACGAAAATTGCCTGGCAAGATTTTGGGTTTAGCTGTTCTAGCTTTTTGTAATTTGTTTCAAAAACATTTGCTTCGAACCCTATTTCTGTTAGAACAGATTTTATTTCAGGAAAACCAAATGCTCCCATTACATGTAAATCTTTCATTTTCTCTGCTTTGCCTTTCTTATCAACTATAAAATCAATATCTATATACAGCTTCTTGTTTTTATGGTTCCACCGTGGAGCAAACAAAATATTGAGACTTTTGCTTCTGTACAAGTATTTTTCTTTTCTAGAATCCACTCCGACTGTTTTGTCTGCGGAATTGAAAATCAATACCCCTCCCTCGTTTAGGTGTTTCCAGAAATTGGTTAATGTTTTGGATAGTTCTTCTTTTGTTGTGTTGTATAAGATCGAATTAAAATAACATAGAACAACATCAAATCTTTTGTGTAAATTAAAGTTCTGCATCTCACCGAGGATAAAGTTTATCTTGGGGTTCTTTTTCCTTGCAATTTCTAACATCTGCTTACTTTTGTCCAAACCAACAACTTCAAAATACTCCTTCAGGAACTTTATGTGACTGCCTGTTCCACATGCTACATCCAAAAGTTTATTTCCGTTATTGGTTTTGAACTTTTTAACTAGACACAGAATAAAATCTGCTTGTTGTTTGTAATCTATATAATGATATATCTTATCGTAGTATTTAGCGAGTTTTGTATAAAATAGCGGTTCCATATGTATATTTAATTGCTAGATTAATAGTTGATATTATGTCATTCATCCATCCACAAGCTGTTGTTGAAGGCGATGTGAAGATAGGCAAAAATGTGACGCTCTGCGCTACCGCTGTGTTAAGGGGGGATGAAGGCCAAATAGTTATTGGTGATAATTCCAATGTGCAGGAAGGTTGCGTTCTGCACGCAGGTGCGCAGATAGGAAACAATGTTTCTGTTGGCCACGGAGCGATTGTCCACGGATGTAAAATTGGAAACAATGTAGTTGTCGGGATGAATGCTACTGTTTTGGATGGGGTTATTGTTGGTGATGATGTGATCATAGCTGCCGGTTCTGTTGTCCCACCGAGAAAAACAATTGAACCAAATTCCATGGTGATGGGCGTTCCTGGAAAAGTTGTGCGCCAGCTAACAGAAGATGAGAAAAAGTATATTGTAAACAACGCGAAGATGTATGTGGAAAAGGTTTTGCCGAAGAAAGCTACTTTATAAGTTTGAATTTAATAACTTTAACGTTTGTTTTTGTGGTGACATCAATTTTATAATATCCAGAATAGGTTTCGTACATCTCTTTATCTGACGAGAATTTTTCATGACCTTCCTTATCCTCTTTTGTTAAGTCACCAAAAGTAGTCTCTCTTACTTGAATAACTTCAGCTTGTGCAAACTTACTTTCGTTGTTATAACACAAAGACAATCTATCGCCAACAACAATATTCTTTTTGTCATTAATTCTCCATGTAGTGTCCTTTGTCTGATTTAGAATTAGTTGTGGAAGTGGTTCAGAAAATCGCAGTCTTTTCATAACTTAACCGCATGTTTTGTTATATCTAAATTGCAGCTGTGGTGTGTTTTGCACCATTCCTCGCAGTCCTTTGCGACTTCGCCAAACTTGTAGGCAAATTTGCAGGCATCGCACACATAGAACTTTTTCCCTTTGACGAATTTCTCAGAGACCATATATAGATTTGGATTGCTGGCCTATATCTTTTTTGCCTTCTCAGGTTCCTCCAGATCGATCAAAGTCACCTTTGCGTTTCCTGGCTGTATGCAGATTGTATGGCCAATCTTGTCTGTTATTTTCCCTGATATCATTGGAGACTCGTGTATGTGGCCTGCCAGGACAAGGTAAGGCTGATGCTTTTCTATGAATTTTCCTACAGCCTGGCTGCCAACATGGTTACCATCATAAAGTATGTCAAGATTCGTGTCCTTTGGTGGCGCATGCACGACGTAGATCACATTTTTCATGTTTATATTCTTAGCGGTTTTCTCTAAATCTTTGAGTAGCTCGCCTTCCTTTTTCACCCAATCCTGTATAGGGAAGATCAAGTAGTCTGAAGGGTTTATGTAAGGGTAGCCGACAAGCTCCCACTTGTCCTTTTTCACCGGCTTTTCATTCAGTATTTTTATTGTCCGATTTTTTTCTGCTTTTTCCAACAAATCCATGTTTATGCTGTAATCATCGTTGCCCATTATCAGGAAAATTTCTATGTTGTGTATCTTCCTGAAGTTCTCAAAAAGCGGGATAAGGTAGGCTTCAAAGAACGCGCGCTGGATTTCTATGCCGTTGATTGCATACAATGCCACTAATGGGGCCAGATCGCCGCCGATTATTATTGCCTTTGCCTTTTTCTTTATGGCTTCGTCTAACAAATGCTCGTAAACATTATCGTCGCCGTGGATATCTGTTGCGTAGAGTATTGGATAGGACATAGGTTACAGTCTTTAGGCTTAGGGATTTATATATATTCTACGAGGTATTGTTATAGGCGTATGGGCTGGTAGCGTAATGGCAGCGCGCTCGCATGGCATGCGAGAGGCTACGGGTTCGAGTCCCGTCCAGTCCATGAAATATATCAACCATTGTTTTTTATGAAAATATACCTTGCCGGCAGTGTGCCTAAAGGGAATGAAGAATTGAAAAGCTTTGATAACTGGAGGCTTAGATACCAGAAAGTTTTAGAGAAACATTTTAAAGCTGAGTTTGTTGATCCTTATGATAGAACATTGGATGAAAACGATTCCCTGCTTGTTTTTGGCGCAGACTGCAACCATGTGAAAACATCAGACCTGATCATTGTTAACGCTGAAACTAGAGTTGGTGCTGGAACTGCTCAGGAGATGGTTATTACGAAATATTTTAAAAAGCCTGTTGTAGCTGTACTCCCTAAAAACACTCATCACAGAAGGTCTAATGTTATATTTGGGGAATATCTGGTACAAGATTGGCTACATCCATTTATTAACTCTTTCTCAGATTTTGTTATTGAAAACATAGAAGAGATAGAGAAAATCAAGGCCAAAATTTTCACAACAGAAATAAAGGCGATTTCAATAATAGATGATGGGATAAAACACTTCTTGGCAGGTGGAAAATAGGATATTAGTGATCAAACAAATATCAATATATGGTTCTTGCTTCATTAATCTCCGGGTTCATACAATGGTCTCAGGAAATCGTGTTTGCTTTTGGTTATCTAGGCGTGTTTATAATTGGTTTTATTGGCACAGTCAGCATCATATTGCCCACACCGGCATTCCTTGCTGTATTTGTTGCGGGCTCTGTCCTTAACCCATGGCTAGTTGGCATCATTGCGGGGTTGGGCATGGCGATCGGTGAGCTTGTTGGATATGGGGCAGGTTTGATTGGGAAAAAGGTCATTGAGAAAAAAAATAAAAAATGGCTGAAAAGGGCCAAGGTTTGGTTTGAAAAACACGGCGCGTTCTGGATAATTATCCTTTTTTCAGTGTCGCCCCTTCCAGATGACATAGTTGGTATTCTGGCTGGTATGATAAAATACGATATAAAGAAATTCTTCTTGGCCAGCCTGATTGGAAAAATAGCTATGTGTATGGCCCTTGCATGGGGCGGTTTTTACGGTGTGCAATGGGTCTTGAGCCTTTTCGGGGTTTAATTTTTTAATGCACCAGATTTACTGTGACTAGTTATTTCTTAAATTTTCTCTGGCTATAAAATATGTCGCTATAATCATTATGGCTCCACCAACAACTTGTACAACCGACAATATCTGTCCCAACCAAAAGAAAGCTAATAAAGCTCCAGCTATTGGTTCTAAGGAAAGGATTGAAGCTACTATCCACGGCTTCACACTTTTTAGGGCTTTAAACCACAGGAAAAGACCCAAAACATAAAATGTAACTGTGTACACCAATATCAAGTAAATCGAGTTTGCATCCAATATTATTTGGCTTGGCACAAAAAACAATGCCAGAATTAAAAATACAAAAATAGGCAAGAGATTGGCTCCTATCGTTAACGTGCTTGAATTTACTTTCTTTGAAAGTTTCGATGATGGGATATAACTATAAGCCAAAAACAACAGTGCTAAAACAACTATAAGGTCGCCGATTGTTATCTTAGCTAATATGTCAAAGCTTCCGTCTGTTGTAAACACCAGAGCTCCAAATAAAAGCACTATAAGTAGGCCAATTTTTCTAACTTTTATTTTTTCTTTCAGTAAAAAAACACTGATTACAAAAACCAAAATAGGCTCTAGCCTAACTAGAAAAACCACCCTGACCGCGGCCACCATACTGAAACCGACAATTAGAAGAAGTGTACCGATTAGCGATCTTGTTATGACAAGCAGTAGCATGTCTTTCCTATAAGTAAAAAGTTTTTTCAACTCAATCTTTTCCCTGGCAATTTTTGACAAAACAAAGAGAAACACAACAGATAGTAAGGATGCCAATCCTGCCAGGACAAGTGGGTGCACAATTTTAGCTGCAGTCGCCCCTATAACTATACTGAAAGCAAGAAAAACAGTTGATATACCAGCTGTTAGAACACCTTTATCCATAACTCAGATCGAAATAGATCTGCAGATCTATTTGCCCCTTTAGTGGGCCGGACAGGAATCGAACCTGTAATTTTCGCGGTGTAAACGCGACGTCATGCCACTAGACCACCGGTCCATAGACTAAATGATGATTATGTGTTTATATTTCTTTTAAGCACGGCAAATAATAGATATTATGGCCGAGGTAACAAACGCGACTGTTGAGGATATACCTGCTATCGTGGATTTATGGAAGGAGCTTTTTCAATATCACAAAAAACTTCCAGGGCATAAGGCGGTTGAGATACACCAGAAAACTGTTAGTGGAGCAGACAAGCTTTTTGCAAAGTGGGTTAGAAAGAATATAAAATCAGCAAGCGGTGCTGTTTTTGTTGCGAAGGATGGCGGTCATGTGGTGGGCTACTGCCTAACAAATATAAAACAAAATATCCCTGTTTTTAAAATAAAAAGGCTCGGCTTTCTCAGTGATTTATATGTTAAAAAGTCTCACAGGAAAATGGGTTTTGGGAAAGCGCTCCAAGAACAAGCTTTAAGATGGTTTAGGAAAAAAGGAGTAAGGCACATAACACTTTTAGTTGATGCAAAAAATACCAATGCTGTACTAGCGTATAAAAAGTGGGGATTCGAAGACCTATACATTGAGATGAGGAAAAAGATTTGATATATGACAGATAAAATCCAGCTTCTAATTGGGAAGTCAGGGAACAAGGACGTGGTTATAGATGCGCAAGAGCTTGTGACTGGAAGGACTTGTGTTATAGGCCAATCTGGCTCTGGGAAATCTTATACGATTGCTGTTTTGTGCGAGAAGCTGTTGCAGAACAACATTGCTTTTTGCATAGTGGATACAGAAGGCGAATATTTCTCATTAAAAGAAAGGTTTGAGGTTTTGTGGGTTGGCGGGCCGCAGGCGGATGTGGATATAGAAAAAGTGGACTTCGAAGACTTGATAGAAAAATCCATAAAAAATAATGTGCCGCTGATTTTGGATGTGTCAGACGTTTTGGACCAGAGAAAAATTGTGGCTGACTTTGCAACAAAATTGTATGAGGTTGGCAGCGATGAGAGGCAGCCATATTTGCTTATTGTGGAGGAGGCTGACAAGTTTGTTGGGCAAAACAAGGACTCGCTTAAGGAGATAGAGGAGATTTCAAAAAGGGGAAGGAAGCGGGGTGTTGGTTTGCTTGTTGCAACGCAGAGGCCATCTTTGGTCAACAAAAACATTTTATCCCAGTGTGGAAACCAGGTTATAGGGAAGCTGACAACTGAAAATGATTTAAAGGCAGTTGACTTGTTTTTTGCGGACAGGAAGGAATTGGAACTATTGCCAAAATTAAATCCGGGGGAATTTTTTGTGATGGGTAACCTTTCCATGGAAAAGGTGAAAGTAAAGGTTGGCCAAAGGGTTACACAGCATAAAGGTCTGACTCCAAAACTTGTCCAAAAGTCAACTGGAAAAATCACAGAGTTAAAAACAAGTTTGGGTATGGCTGAAAGGGTTGAGGAAAAAAGAGACGTCTCAGAAGTTCAGGAATTTGGAAAAGGTAAAATTATTGGAATACAATCCACAGTAACAAAAGACCAAATGGAAAGATTAGTTGAGGAGAAGAGGAAGAAGAAGCATGGCCTTTTTGGTGAGAAGGAGCATGTCAAGTCAATTGACCTCGTTTATCAGCCTCTTGTATGGGTTGAGATCAATGTTCTTGAGGGACTGATAAAAAAATCCTACAAGCCATATTCTTTTATAGTTGATGATGTTAGTGGTGAGTTTGCGAATATCAGGGGTGGGTTGGATTATTCTATTGGTGTTTCAAAACTTGTTGGGTTGAGTGAGAACGAGGTCAAGGTTTTGCTGGAGATTTCCAGGGGAAGAAAAATCACGATAGGCGATTTGGAATTGAAAACCAAACTTTCTGAGCTCACAGTAAGAAAGATTGTAAGCGGTTTGCAGGACAAGAAAACTGTGACATTTTCAATGGATGGCAAATCAAAACTGTATTCATTATTAATCAACTTCAAAACTCCAGACCTAAAACAGTCGCTTAGCAGGCCGATTACAGGCCAAGTTTCCGGCAAGACAAACAAACCGTCTTTGACAGAAGATTCTCTGAGGAAAATAGTTAAAGGGTTGAGGGAAGGGGCTGACATAACACGTTTTGAAGTTTTCTATTATCCAATCTGGTTTGTAAGCCTCGGCAACCGTAAGTTGAGGGTAGATGGTGTAACTGGGAAAGAGATTTAAAGCTTGTCCATATAAGAAAATATGCGAACCAAACTTCTAGTTGTAGCTCCTGAAAGGCATCATGGAGAATATAGGGACTGGGTAGACAGGATTGACGATTTGGACTTTGCAACGGGTGTGGGGGGGGCAGAAACTTAGCTCTCAAAAACACATATGATCTTTTTGTTGTAGAATATAGTTTAACTGGGCGGGGACCAGAACCCGGCGTTGAGAATGGTATCGATGCTGTCTCTTCCTTTAGCATAGTAAGGGGACAAGTCGGTGCAATTCTGTTTTATCGAGACAGTATTCCTGATTCTGAGAAGGCACATGCACAAAGATACCAAAACTTAAGGGGTATTTATCCTGTACCACAAACAGGTGAGGGGTTTGTGAGAATTGTTGCGTCGGCCATTACAGGACAAGATATATCCTCTTCCCAAGAAGCTGCATCAGTTTTAGAATGTGACGCAGAAAAACAATTTAAACCAAATTTTGCATCCAGGAGAATGAAAAAGCAATAAACAGACAGTATGCGCCAGGCGGGAATTGAACCCGCGTCGCAAGCTGTTTCCAAACCCGTGGAGGGTTAGAGGAACCGGAACAGAATGTCCTGCAGGTTCCCTATGGGAAGCTCGAATCCTACCACTAGACTACTAGCGCTTTATAGAATATTGTATGTTTTCTTTCTGGGTTATAAGGCTCTTTCTTTTTTGAAAAGAAAGAGGGTATAACGCTGAGGATGAGATTCGAACTCACGCGGGCAAACACAGACCGAAGTTGACTGCGGTCAACTTCAACCCTTTACGCCCACAGGTTTAGCAAACCTGCGCCTTAACCATTTCCGTCGAAACTGCTCTGCAGTCTCAGTCTCGGCCACCTCAGCATGTTCTTATACAATTTCACCACTATATGGTTTCTTTGGGTACTGTATCCTTTCTTTCTCAAAGAAAGGATAGATATTTAAGCTTCTTTATATAATAACTTAATATAAATTTAAGATGATCTTTATGGGAGTCAACGTTAACAGCATTTCACAAACTTATAATAAGGATGTTTTTACTGACAGAGGCATGTATTGTGGCAAGGTAGAAGATGTAGAATGCGACCTCAAGAGGTTCAAGCTCCGATCGCTTATTGTCAAGTCTGCTAAGGGTTCTTATGTTTCCAGTGTTTTAGCTGGTAGAAGAGGGCTTATCGTTCCATTCTCAATGGTAGAGGCTGTTGGTGACATCGTTGTGGTCAAACACATAACAACCCCTTTGCCAGATGATGGTTCTGACATGCCAATTGTCCCTGAGAAAAAATAGTTGTTTTGCGGGCATTTGTTCTAAAGGCCATGTTTTATTGATTTTGTAAGTATCTCTGCTTTGCCTTTCTTGACCAAAATAGTGTCCTCTATCCTACAGCCGCCAGAATGCTTGTAAACCCCAGGCTCGACTGTTATAACCATATTCTCTTTTAGCTTCCCTGTAATCTGCTCGTGAACTTCCAACCCTATCCCGTGGCCGAAAGAGTATTGGATTTTATACTTGTGTTTGGTCATTAATTTTTCGTACAGTTTTTTGATATCCTCCATCCCAACACCAGGCTTCACAAAATCTATGATCTCTTCCTGGATATTTTTTACAGCCTCCTTTGTCGTCTTCCACTCTTTGCTTGTTCCTGCAAATGTCCTTGTGATATCACAACAGTACCAGTTAAATCTTGCCCCAAAATCAACAATGGTAGGCCTTGTTTTTTTAATCAGATTTCCTGAAGGCTGGTGGTGGATGCCCTCTGAACCACAGCTGACTATCGTGTCGAAAGCCTTCTCTGCTTCATGCAAAATAAATCCTGCCTCTATTTTGTTTGCCAAGGCCCGCTCTGATTTTCCATAGATTTTTCCAGTGCTTTTTTCAAAAACTTTCTTGGATATACTGACTGCTTTTCTAATCTGTCCCAGTTCCCAGGAATCCTTGACCTCCTTTGGTTTTTTTATTATTTCCGAGGCTCTCCTCAGTTTTATAGGAAGCTTGTGAAGGAGAGTGAACCTGTTTGCAGAGAGGTTGTATTCATCATAACCAACTGACTTTGAGGCTCTCAGCTCCTTTAGCAAGTCCTCCTTTTTCCCCAAATAAATAGTGTGCACAGATCTTAGCTTTTGTGCATCTTGCTCCAAAGGTGAGACGAATAGGGTCGGTTTTTGGTGCCTGTTTATAACAAGAATATTCCCTTCGGAAGCTTTCCATCCACTGTAGTAAAATATGTCCTCTTTCTGCGTGATAAAAAGCGTGTCCAGTCTGTGGTTCTCCATTATTTTTTTGACAGACTTTAACCTGCTATCGCAATGCATATTATATTATATTGTTTGGATAAATATAATGGGTATGCGCAGTATAAAGCAGGAGGAATTGTTGGGAAGCGAGGGGTTGAAGAAGGAATTTTTAGCGGCAGTTAGAAGCGGTGTGGTGTTCATCCACCCGACAGACACTGTTTATGGTTTAGGTTGCAGCATCGAATTCCCTGAAAGCATCAAAAAGATTTACCAGTTAAAGCAGCGGGGGGAGAGCAAACCAATGTCAATTGTCGCGCCCACTAAGGACTGGATATACCAGAACTTCTATGTAAGCGAGTCCAATAAAAGTTTCATGGAAAGGCTTTTGCCAGGGCCGTATACAATTGTTTTGAAAACAAAAACCAAGTTCCCCCAATGGCTTGTGAAAGAGAACGCGGTTGGTGTAAGGATACCAAAACACCCTGTTATAGATTTGATTAGAAAGGAGGGGATTGTATTTACAACCACGTCGCTGAATATAGCAGAGCAAGAGGTGATCACAAAGTTGGAGGATGTTCCCGAACCAATAAAACAAGGTGTCCAAATAGCAATAGACAGCGGCCAATTAAGGAAACATCCCTCGAGGGTTTTTGACCTGACAACAGATGAAGTTAAGATTATAAGGCCTTGAGATTTTCCTCGATTACTATTTTATTTGAATTTATTAGAAAAATCTTGTTCTTTGATTTCAGGCCGCTGACAAGACGGGTCTCACAACCAAAAAGCCTTTTCAAGTATTTTATGGCCTCTATATTGGCCTTATTGTCTTCTGGTGTACTTTGGAGTTCTAGGACGATTTTTTCTTCCTTCTTGTAAAGCCTGGTCTGATTTGAATTAGGTTTTGCCCTAACTTCGAGCAAAACACCGTCTTTTACTTGTTTTAACCCCTCCATAAAGCTTATTAATTCACTGTGATAAATCTGTGCTATGAAAGCAAGGATTCTAAGTTTTAGGCGTGGCAGGCACAACCAACACACAAACCAGTTTTTGCTAGAGGTTGAAGGTTTGGATTCCAAGGAAAAAGCAATAAAGGCTGTTGGAAAAAAGGTTGTTTGGAAGAGCCCCGCAGGCAAGGAGATTGTAGGCAAAGTATCGGACATCCACGGAAACAAGGGCACAATAAGGGCCAGGTTTAACAGAGGCCTTCCAGGACAGGCCGTTGGTGGTTTTGTGGAACTGCTTTCTGACAGTTAATTCTGATATCCTTAAATAACTAATTGTTAAACACAAAATATGGCAGATGTTGTTTACAGGAAAAAAGTATTGTCTATAGATGATAATAGGCAAATTGGTTCTACTCTTAGACCAAAATTCGAAGAAGCTGGCTACCAATTTGAATCTGCTTATAGTGGTCAGGAAGGGTTAGAAAAAATGAGAACTTATCAACCCGATCTTGTCCTTCTTGATATAATGATGCCTTTGATGGACGGGCACGAAGTTCTTAGAAGAATAAAATCAGATCCAGAATTAAAGCATATTCCTGTTATTATGGTTTCTGCTAAAAGGGATAAGGAAACTGTAATTAGAACCGTACAGGGAGGCGCGACGGATTATCTAGTTAAACCCGTTGATGTCAAAAGACTTTTAGAAAAAGTTGGAAGAGTGTTGCCTACAGTTTAATAAACACAAATCAAATTCTATTTATGCAGATTATCAAAGAGGGTAAGGCAAAGCTCTATACATACCCTGGGGAAGCCGCAGGAAAGGGACGACATAGGCAAAGCCTATGTCCAACAAAGAAGATGCCTGTTTTTTACAATCCAGAGATGGAGAGGCAGAGGAACCTTACTGTTTGTGTTTTGGCTGCTTTCCAAAAACAGGTGGCCAAAAAATTGGATGTTTGTGATCCACTCGCCGGCTCTGGTGTGCGCGGGATAAGGGCCAAGAAAGAGGTTAAAGGGATTGGCAAAATTGTTCTAAATGATGTGACTTCTAATGCTGTGAAGTTGATTAGGAAAAATATCAAACTAAATAAATTAAAGGCAGATGTTTGCAAAAAAGATGCGCGGATTTTGTTGTTTGAAAACAGGGTGAGTTTTGATTTTGTTGATATAGACCCATTTGGTTCTCCTGTAAAATATTTGGAGGCGTCAGCATTTTCCTTAAAACACAAAAGCATGTTTGGAGCTACAGCCACAGACACCGGAGCGCTGGCAGGCTCATTCCCAAAAACCTGTTTTAGAAGGTATGGGATAAAAGTTTGCAGGACAGACTTCTACAAGGAACTTGGTTTGAGGGCGCTGATAACATCTATACAACAAAACTTTGCAAAATACAACTGCTCATTTACGCCTTTACTTTCTTTCACAAACCATTATTTCAGGGCCTTTGGTTTTGTGGAGAAAAACAAGGGCGCAGTTGACAGGAATCTGAAGCAAATTGGTTTTGTAAGTTACTGCCAGAAATGTTTGTTTAGGGAAGTTGGGATTTCTAAAATTTGCCCGGTGTGCAAGAGTAAATTAGAATTAATAGGACCTTTGTGGCTTGGCCAAATGCAGGATAACGGTTTTGTGGAAAGTGTTGGTAAAGAAGCTGAAGACAGGGGTTTCAAGTTTAGGTTTTTTGAGGAGGTTGCTGTCCCCTTGTACTATGATTTTTCAAGGGTTTGTGGGAAATACAACCTGAAATCTGAAAAAATTGAGAAGGTTATTGAGAAATTAAAAAAATCCGGCTTCAAAGCATCAAGGACCAATTTGTGCTCAACAGGT
>Ga0209541_10009950_pt1 | contig 15276 bp, 18 predicted proteins | sample RifCSPlowO2_01_FD_184027 | JGI IMG/M metagenome (GOLD analysis project Ga0209541, IMG submission 184027) | Groundwater microbial communities from Rifle, Colorado - Rifle CSP2_plank lowO2_0.1 (SPAdes) (version 2) | ecosystem: Environmental > Aquatic > Deep subsurface > Groundwater | place...
TTTCTTTTCTGCCTTACAAACTTGTCTTCAAACTCTGCAGCAAATTTCAACAGCTTCTTGTGACTCTCGCTTAACGCTTCCTCACCTACAATTGCAACCAATCCCCTTAAGTCCCTTCCTTCTGCATAAGCAGCATACAGCTGGTCAGAAACTTGTTTGTGGTCTTCTCGTGTTCTTGTTGGTCCTATGCCTAAATTCATCAATCTGGAAAGTGAAGGCAAAACATCAATGCTCGGATAAACTCCTTTTCTGTGCAATTCCCTTGCTAAAACAATCTGGCCTTCTGTTATGTAGCCAGTCAAGTCAGGAATCGGGTGCGTTATGTCATCTCCAACCATTGTCAAAATTGGGATTTGAGTAATGCTTCCTTTTTTTCCTTTGATGACTCCGGCTCTTTCATAGATTGTTGCCAAGTCTGTGTACATGTAGCCTGGATATCCTCTTCTGCCGGGAATTTCTTCCCTTGCAGCACCTATCTCTCTCAATGATTCACAGTAGTTTGTCATGTCTGTCAGGATAACAAGAACATGTGAGTTCTGCTCGTAAGCAAAATATTCCGCTGCTGTCAAAGCCATTCTTGGAGTTACAAGCCTTTCAACAGCAGGGTCATTTGCCAAATTCAGGAATACAACGCTTCTTTCCAATGCCCCAGTCTGCTCAAAATCACTGATGAAATATTGAGCTTCCTCATTTGTTATGCCCATTGCTGCAAAAATAACAACAAAATTTTCCTGCTTTCCCACAACCTTTGCTTGACGAGCTATTTGCAATGCAATCTCATTGTGAGGCAATCCAGAGCCGCTGAATAAAGGCAATTTCTGCCCTCTGACAAGAGTGTTCATTGCATCTATTGTTGACAATCCAGTTTGAATGAAATCATGTGGAGAAGCTCTTGAAAATGGATTGATTGCTGCTCCAATTATATCCAATCTTTTTTCTGGTATAATTTCCGGCCCATTGTCAATTGGCTTGCCACTGCCGCTTAGAACACGACCAAGCATCTCTTTTGAAACATTCAGCTTTAAAGTGCTTCCTAGAAATTTGACTCTGCTGTCAACATCAATTCCGGCAGTTCCCTCAAATATCTGCACAACAACAATGTCATCGCTTGTATCCAAAACCTGCCCGTTTTTTATATCGCCATTTGACAAGGCTATCCTTACAATATCAGCATATCCAACCGGATCTGTTTTCTCTACAAAAATCAAAGGCCCAGCAACTCTTGTGATTGTTTTGTATTCTTTCATTTTTGAATTTATATTAATCCTGCAATTTTCAAAAAGTTAGTCAAAATTATTCTTCCATTATTTTGATATTCGGCTTTTAATTTTTTAAAATCAGATCTTAAATGAGATGCACTAATCGAATTTAAATCAGAATCCTCTTTTATCCATTTTTCTAGTGTCTGTTTATTTAATTCTAAATGACCTTGAAATCCATACGCAGTTTTTCCAACTTTAACAACTTGATTTCTACAATGTCTTCCTGTGGCCAATAAACTCATGCCATTTCTTAAACTCACAGTTTCTCCATGTAGATGAAAAATTTTCAATGGAGATGTAATTCCTCTAAAGATTGGATCTTTTTTTCCTTCATTTGCTAAATCAATCTCAAAATAATTTCCATCAGGAGCTCTAAAACCAATTTCCTTTATTGTATTTTTATAAACTTCTCCTCCATTAGCTTTTACTAATGTTTGCATTCCTAAGCAAACTCCAAAATAAGGAATTCCAGCTTTAATTGTTTCTTTAATTCTTTTAAGTTCATCCTGCATTTTTGAAGTTTTATCATTAGCACTATCTGGGCCACCAAAAACAAAAACTGCAGAATATCCATTTGGTTGAGGAAATTCTTCTTCGCCTAAATCAAATTTAATATTTTCTTTTCTTAAAACTTCTTCAAATAAACCTAAGCCTTCTCGTGAAATATTTTTAATGACCAAGACTTTCTTGTTAATTTTCATCTTAAACCTTCAACCCAATTTACGCTTTGATCCTGCCACAATTTCCTGAAAAAATAAAAATACTCCTCAAGCCCTGCTTTATCTTTTGTATAAATAACATTGCCATTTTTTATTACTTGATTTTTCATGAAAAGTGGCATCTGCTCAAATATTTTAATATCATATTTTTCATTTTTTGCAGATATTCTTAAAATTTTTCTGTAAATATTGTTTATTCTTTCTTTATCATTATTTTTTAATACAACACACACATCTACATCACTTCTTATATTAGCATCCCCTACAGCATATGAACCATAAATTAAAATAGCAAATACATCATCCTTTATTTCTTCTAAATCCTTTTTTAGATTGGTTAGAATATCATTATCCATTTTTAAAATTTTTTAAATAAACTTTGATATAGTCAAGAATTTTGACAAGTTTTGGAATTAATTCCTTACTACTTTCAATAAACCTTTTTTCATCTATATTATTGTATCTATGTACTACCCTATTCCTCAATCCATTTGCTTCAATACAGACACCTGCATTTTCTTCACTTAAAATCTTCTTTTCTTTTAATTTCTCTATATTTGAATAATCATCATTCACAATTAAATTTAAATCTGAAAGAATCATGGAAAAAATATCAGCTAAGCATTCCACAACTTCTTGAAATGATTTTTCAGAGGCAAAAAAAGTTTTTCTTTCTTTTATGTCTTCTGCATAAAGCCAGTCTTCTAAATCAGAGATCCTGTCTCTTGCATAATCTATTTTTTCCTTATATCTTTTTTCTCTATATGAAATTTCTTTTTTCATTGAAAATAAAATTAAATATTTTTGCAATCTTGCGAAGCTCGGTATCAGCGTATAAACCGAGTTAATTAGGTCTCAATACGCTTCCGTTAGAGCCTAAAACCTTTCGCATTGCTTACGCGCACTGGACGCATTACTGCAGTAACGTAATCTTCTTTTGCAAATTTAAGCCATTTTTTAACTTCTTCTTTCATTCTAAACCCTCAACTCTTTCTCCATCTGCTTATTTAACTCATCAAGCAAACTTCCATAGTCCTTTACAAACTTTACTTCGTTTAGCCTATCTTTTGATTTTGTTGCCAATATCTGCTGCACTCTCATTCCAGAATCAAGGGCTGTATTTGCAAGTTTTGAAAAATGAGTTATGGATTTCATAATCTGATATGTTTTTTTCAAATCACAATAAGTGTCTATTTCATGGAACGCATTTTGCTGCAATAAAACCTCTCTTATTAAGCGAGCAACTTGCAAAATTAATTGTTGTCTTTCAGGCAGTGCATCAGAGCCGACAAGTTGCACAATCTCAAGCAATTTTTCTTCTTCCTGCAATATGCTCATCATATCACCAACTAAATTGTGCCAGTCTGGTGAAACATGTTTTTCATACCAAGGCTGCAATGTGTTTAAGTATAATGAATAAGAAGTAAGCCAATTTATTGATGGGAAATGCCTTCTTTGTGCTAATTTTGCATCCAATGCCCAAAAGCATTTTGTAACCCTTAATGTGCTTTGTGTTACAGGTTCTGAAAAATCTCCACCTGGTGGACTTATTGCGCCAATAACACTTACGCTTCCCTCTTTTTTTGTTCCAAGCGGAATAACTCTGCCAGCCCTTTCATAAAATTGAGCTAATCTTGTTGACAGATAAGCAGGATAACCTTCTTCACCTGGCATCTCTTCTAATCTTGATGAAATTTCTCTCATTGCCTCTGCCCATCTTGATGTTGAGTCTGCCATTAAAGCAACAGAATAGCCCATATCACGATAATATTCTGCAATTGTTATTCCTGTATAAATGCTTGCTTCCCTTGCTGCAACAGGCATATTTGAAGTGTTTGCAATCAAGACTGTTCGATTCATTAACGGTTTGCCGCTTCTTGGATCTATTAATTCTGGAAATTCTGTAAGCACTTCAGTCATTTCATTTCCTCTTTCTCCACACCCAACATAAACAATAATATCTGCATCACTCCATTTTGCAAGCTGATGTTGAGAAACTGTTTTCCCAGCTCCAAACGGTCCAGGTATAGCGGCCACACCTCCTTTTGCAAGTGGAAACAATGCATCAAAAATTCTCTGTCCCGTTATCAATGGAGTTTCTGGCTTTAGCTTTGTGATTACAGGTCTTGCAATTCTAACAGGCCAGTTATGCTTTAATTTTAATTCAAATCCGTTATCAAGCTTTCCAATAATATCGTTAACAGAAAATTTTCCAGATTTGATTTCAGCAATTTTTCCTTTTTGGTTTGGGGGTACCATAACTTTGTGGATAATGCCTGGATTTTCCTCAATTTCACCAATAATTTGTCCCGCAGAAACGGTCTCACCATTTCTCACAGTTGCTTTAAAATCCCATTTTTTTGCATAATCTAATCCGGGCGCATCAACTCCTCTTTTGATAAAATCACCCATCTGCTTAACAAGAACAGGCAAAGGCCTTTGAATGCCATCATAAATGCTGCCAAGCATGCCTGGCCCAAGCTCAACTTTTAACGGCTCGCCTGTATCAACAACTGGCTCACCTGGTTTTATTCCAGATGTATCTTCATAAACTTGAATTCTTGTTTTTTCTCCTTCTATTTGAATTACTTCTCCCATCAAGTTTTCATTTCCAACCCTGCACACATCATACATCCTTGGCTTTATGCCTTTGGCTACAACAACAGGGCCTGCAATCCTAAATAAAACTCCTTTTTTCATCTTTATTTCCACAAATCTACTCCGATTGATTTTTTGATTAATCTTTTTAAGCTGTCCTGCTCAGCTCTTGTTGACACAGGAATAAATACAGGGTCAACAGATGCTTCTATATCCAACCTTTGATGTGGCTCAAGATTTTCCATAATTTTTTCATCAACTACAACAACGCCAATTTCTTTTTTATTTTTAAAATTTTTAAGCTCATTAAAATAATTGCTTGTCACTTCAAAAATATCCCTTACTCCAGCTAATTGAAAACCTACAACAAATTCATTGCTACCAACAACAGCGATTTTTACCATTCAAAACACCAATTGGCTTTCTATAAACTCATAGTCTAATCCAAGCTGCTTTCCTTTTACAATTATCTTCAAATTTCTAACTTCTATGTCTTTTGCGAACATATAGCCAAGTATTACATCAACTGACAATGGGTGCTGATGCAATAGCAAAATTGATTGCCTTAGCAGATATTTATAAAGTTCCGTCTCAAGCATTATTAATGAGCCAGTTTTTTTGTGTTCATCAATTCCTTTTGCAATCACATTTTTGTAATCTGTTTTTTCTAAAATCCTTGAGAGTTCGTCTACGTCATCGACTTCTGCCATGCTCATTATTTTTGAGTTGCTTAATCTGCTTCCTGAAATGATAAAATCTCTGACAGCTTCTTTGCCAAGCTTTGCTTTTTTTAGCCTCAACAATGTTAATATGTTTAACATTTCAACTTCTTTCTGTAAAAAATTTCTGAATAAAGCCCCTTCTTTTGGTAAAATCTTTGAGAATTGTATTAGGTTATTGTAGTAGTATTTGTCAAATGCATTTTCAATGCTAATCAAGCTGTTTTTCTCTTTTAAATCATTTAATCCATTTGCAAACAAAGCAAAATCAACCATCGTATTACTTTTTAAAATATTCTCGATGGACTCCTTTTTCAAAAGCGAAACTAAAAAATCGTAGCTTAATGTTCCTGCTGCTGTTATTGAATTCAAAATGAGCTTTTCATTTGCATTCGTAAATTTGCCCCTTATTATTGTTTTGATATCATCTATGTCCTTTCTTTTTACATACTCTCCGATAAGCAATCCTAGCTCATAAGGCGAGATTCGAATCAATTTTTTAAAAGATTCTGCAAGGTTTCTATTTAATGCCAACTCTAATAAATCGCCTCCTGAATGCTCTGTTGCCAGCGCATTAATTTCTTTTTTGTAATGGGAGTCCTGCAGGAATTTTGCAATCTCGCTAAAGCCCATTTTAAGCATTTTGTGATAGTCTTCTTTCTTGAAAAGCAGCGACTTCATTACAGCAGTCCTTGCATAAGTGTAAGGGTAAAATCCGAGCTTTAGTTTTTTATTTTCTTGTATTTTTAGCATTTTAACCAAATAATACTTTGCTTATGCTTTGCAACTCATTTTCTTTTATGCTTTGCAGCATTGTCTCAAAGCCATAATCAACTCTTATTGTTCTTTCCTTATTTTCTGCAATTAATCCGCCAATTATGTCAACATTTCCAACATTAAATACCTTTAAAAACTTTGAATCTTTTTTATTGCAGTAGATATTTGCCACTTCAATTTCATTTTTTGCTTTTTCAAGCAATTTTTTTAATATTTCTTCTCTTCTTTTATCGTCCAGATTTTCAAGTTTTTTTCTTGATTCAGCAAATACATTTTCAATAATCTGCTTCTTTGCTTCAAGAAGTATTTTTTTGTTTTCAAGCTCAGCAGAAGCTAACTCCTGCCTTTTTATGGTATCAATCAATTTTTTTGTTTCTGCCTCGCTTTTTTCCTTCATATCTTCAATTTTTTTCTCTGCTTCTTTTATTATCCTATTAGCCTCTTTTCTAGCTTCTGAAATAGAAGAGTTTGACTGCTCTTTCGCACTGTTCATTATTTCATCTTTTACTGTCTCTAAGCCCATTTTTCGCTTAACCGCCTTTTGCAAGGTTTAATATCAATATAGCAATTACTAGCCCAAATATAACCAATGTCTCTGGAATCACAGTAAGTATCAAGCCTTTTCCAAAAAGCTCTTCCTTCTCAGCCATTGCCCCAACTGCCGCTGCTCCTATTGTGCTTTCTGCCATTGCAGCTGCAATCGCGCTTAAGCCAATTGCAAGCCCAGAACCTATTGCTATTAACCCAGTTGATATGTCTGCTGCCATTTTGTTTTTACCTCCTTATCAATTATTTTTATTTATTAATTTGAATTTTCCATCTGTCGCTTTGCGACAATATTTTGTGCTCGGCAAAAATTGTCTGCCACTAATTTTTGCCTCACCTATTGATTCATTAAAACAACAAAAGCGGTTCCCTTTCATCAGTTTGCTGACAAAAGTCGCTCTCGTGTTTTTTGATTTTTTAATTGTTTAATGTTATATTTTTTATCATTATATTTTCTATTCTTTTGCTCCAAACGGCTGGTACTTTTTAGCGCCGCCATGGAAAAACTTTGAAAAAAACTCAACATAATGAAGCCTTAATGAATGCAAGAAGCTTCCCAGCAACCCAAGCATTATGTTAATTGCATGCCCAATTACTAAAATCAAAACTCCTATCAAAACAAAAAATCCTCCTTTATGGAAGAATTCCTTTGATGACTCATTTATCACAATAGCTAACTCAACCGAAGACAAGCCAATAGCCATCAATCTCACATAAGACATTATGTTAGTCAATATGCTCGGCAATTCAATAATTCCCTTGATGCCTTCACCTTTAAACAGCATTAATATTGACAAGCCCAAAAATCCAGCCCCTATCAAAGGCGATATTAAAATTTTGCCGAAATAAGACAATGCAAGCAAAGCAATGCCGATTTGCAGGATAAACCAAGATGCTTTTTCGTATATTGCTTTCATTAACCCATGGGATTTCAGCTCATTAATAAAACCTATTGCTAAGCCTATATTTACATGCACAATCCCAATCCCAATTGCAATGTACAACAAAGTGAACATGTCATGCACTCTGCTTATTATTGGGTGTGTAATTTCGTAGCCAAAAAACTCGCCAAATAAAAATCCAAACAAAATTGTTACGAAAGAAGCCAAAATCAGAATATTGAAGAAATTCTTTGCCTTTGGCATTTTCTTTTTTAATACTAAGAATAACAAAATGCTTAATGCGCCATAGCCAATGTCGCCAAGCATTACGCCAAAAAAGATTGGAAATGTAAGGAATATAAAAAAAGTTGGGTCAATCTCCTTGTAAGTTGGTATGCTGTATAAGTCAATAAAGAATTCAAAGGGTTTTGCAAATATTGGATTTTTTAGCTTCACAGGAACTTTATCATCTTTTTTAGCCGGTTCAAAATGGATAAATATTTTGTTTTTGCTGGCTTTATTCAGCCTATCAATAGAATTCTTTAATTCCTCTGCTGGAATCCACCCTTTAATGAGAAAACTGCTTTGGGTTGATGCAAACTTTAATGGAGCTTGTGCCTTTTCAAGCTGCTCATCTAAAAACTCGTCAGCTGCTATTAGAAACCCTTGGTATTCCATGGATAATTTCTCAAGATTTTTTTTGATAGAGTCTTTTTTTTGCTGAAGTTTTTTTGTATATTCCTCCAGCTTTTTTAAATTGCCTGATGCATTTCCCTTTAAATTGCCTATATTTGCAAAATTCACCGGAGAAAATTTATGCTTGTTCAAGATGTTGCTTGCTTGCTCTTTATTTTTTGCATCAATAAACAAAACTATAAAAGGACTTTTTTTGGCAATACTATCAAAAAACATGAATCTTTCTGTTATTTCTGCCAATTCCTCTTTCAAAAGATTTATATCGTTAATATAGCCTGTAAAATATGCCAATGTTTTGTAAGGTGTAAAAGATTCCAGAGGCATATCAATACTTTTTAAAATTTCCAGCTCCTGCTTTGCAGCCTGATTTTTTGTTGATTGTTCCTCTATTTTTTTAAATTCATCAAGGTTTATGCTTACTTCCTGAGTTATCTTTTTTGTGGTTGATTCTATTTCCAATGAGCCTTTTTTTATCTCAAACCTATTATCTTCTTTCTTTATTCCTAAGGCTGCCATCAAGGCTCTAACCTTAACAAGAATTTCAGAAAGCTTGGCTGCGCTTTCCAATGGCTTGCCTATATCTGCCAATTCATTTTTTGAATGCTCTACAATATGGAGTATTTTTAGATTGTGAAGCTCTTTAATGACAGTTTCCTGAATATTGTTAGAGCCTGTTATTATGACACTATTCATTTGATGCGGTCTTAACATATTATACTGACTCCTCGAATTTTTTCATGACAAGCTCAGCTGCCTTTGCAATATTTTTTTCTGCTTTTGCATTTAACTGCTTTACTGCTGCTTTTCCATCTATTAATTTTTCTTCTTTTATCAGCTTGGCTTTTTCCCTGAAATCCATTATCTTTTTTTCTTGAGCTTTCCTTATTTCCTCTTCTTTTGCAGAAAATAGTTTTGTAGAATTCCTGATTGCTTCTTGGATAATTGCTTCTTTTTCCCTTTTGGCTCTTTCTATGATTTCATCTGCTCTTTTTTCAGCATCTTTAATTTCTTTTAAGATTTCAGCTTCCATTTTGTGGGAAAAATGCACTATAATGGTTATATATAAATGTTTTTGATAACACTATGTAAAGTATTCTTGGAGAACTTTATAAATATGTCGTTATAAGTAAGTTTTTAAAATATCTTCAAATAACTGTTATTATTGCGCCGGTAGCTCAGCTTGGATAGAGCGAAAGGTTCCTAACCTTTAGGCCGGGGGCATGATTGAGTACCTGCTCTTTCATCCCGAATTCGAATCCTCCCCGGCGCGTTTATATTCTGATGAAACGCCGAAAAGGAGGCAGTTTGACTTAGCGCAATTGTAAAATTCAAGAAACAAAAAAATTATGAATAGTAGTTAATTTTCTTTTGCTGTATCTTTTATATATTCTTTAAGTTCCTCAGCACTTAGTCCTAATTTCTTAATCTTTTTATCTATCTTATTTGCTCTTTCGTATCTTTCCTTAAATTCCTTTTCTTGTTTATTTCTATTGTGAATCCTTCTAATTAAATAGAAAGGTATACCAATCACTAAAAGAATAAATAACCATCTTATGGGACTTCTCTTATAAAATTTTATTACTATTGGGCTTTCAAGGGCGGTATTTAAATCAATTACCTCTATATAATACTGACCAATTGGAAATTTTTCTCCTTGACATAATCTACCTGAGAATTTTATTCCACTAGGGTTTTCAAATCTGAAATCAGTTAAACATTTTGCATTAATTTTCCCAGAAAATAATTTAAATTCAGAATTTTTGGGGGGTTTTTCAAAACTCTCTATATAATTTTCAATAAAAAGGATTGGAGTTTAAACTCTTTATAAAGTAAGCCTAACAAATTCCCAGCGCGTTTATTTATTTAAAGTAATCACATATGCTTCAGCGCTTTCTGCATAACCGGAATCACTTTTTCAGCTTCATCCTTAAACATTCTTCCTAATTTCGCAAAACTCCATTCACCATTCTGCGACATGTTTTCTCTTGAAACCTGCAGCTTCTTCTCGCCGTCATTGTAGGAGAAAACTCCAACTGTTATTCTTGTTGTCTCAAAATTTATTGTTTCAGAGAATATCTCTTTGTCAAGATTCTTGTCAAATTTGCCAAATGCCATAAAATCACCAAAACAAAGAAAAATGCATTTTAATATAAATGTTACTTAACAAACCTCTTCAGCAATTCCATAACTTTCTTTCCATCAATTTTGCCCCTGTGCTTCGCCATTATCAAGCCCATGTACGCGCTTGCATTCAATCCGGACTTTTCCTCAATTATTTTCTTGATTTCCTTCTCCAAATCTTTCTCAGAAACAGCTTCAAATTCCGCAAGATTTATTTTCTCATTCTTTATTTTTTTGACTAATAAATCAATCACTGCTTCCTTTGCTATTTTTCCTTGGTTTAAGTATCCTAAAACCTCTTCAAAATCTTCTTTTTTCAATTTTGATGAATCAAGATTAAATCTTGTCTTGATTTCTTTTGGAATATTGATTAATGTGATTGCAATTGTTGATGGTTCAATTCTATCAAATTTTGCAACAAATTGTTCAAAATTTTCATTTTCAATCAATTCTTTAGCAAGTTCTTTTGTTATTTGGTATTTTTTCTCAAATTCTTCTACTTTATAAGTTAATAATTTTGGCAATGATTTTTTTAATTTTTCAATGTATTTTTTGTCTATTTGAACTGGTAAACAATCAGTCTCTGGGTAAAGGCGCGCTGCTCCTGGCAATGGGCGTAAAAATGATGTTGTAAAATCCGGCTCTGCTTTTCTTACTTCCCTTTCAAGCTTTTTTCCGTGCTTTATTGCCTCAAGCTGCCTTTTCACTTCATATTCAATGACTTTTGGGATGCTTTTTAAGTCCTGAAAGCCCTTTATTTCAGTTCTTGCTCCCTCTCTGATTGATATGTTAACATCCTGCCTTATAGTGCCAAGTCCTCTTTTAACACCTTCAACGCTTCTAAGTATCATGCCAATATGCCCAGCAACTTCCTTTGCGTGCTCTGGGCTTTTTATGTCAGCGCTTGTGGCAATTTCTATTAATGGAATCCCAAGCCTGTCAAGCCTGTATTTTACAAAATCCTTTCCTTCTTCCAGCTTTTGCGCTGCTTCCTCCTCCAAGCAGATTGTTGGAATCTTCACCTTGCCAAGAGAAGTGTCTATAAAGCCGTCCATTGCAACTAAAGCAGTTCTCTGAAATCCGCTTACATTGCTGCCGTCAACGACAGTTTTTCTCATTACTTGGATTTCATCAACAATTTTTGCATTAAGCAGCAAAGCAATTTTTATTGCTGTTTCAAGCGCTTGTTGATTTATTGGATTTGGAGGTGACTCATCAATTTCTATAAGGCAAACATCTTCTGAACTGCCTTGGTAAATAATTTTCCTGTTTTTTAGCATTTCAAATTCTGCCGCAATGTCAACATCGCCAGTTTCGCCAGCAACTGCTTTTAGTTTTCTCTCAACTTTAATGTCTGGCTCTTTGTCAGAATTCAAAGTAGGGCAGTTGCAAAACAGTTTTTTGCCTTCTAATTGCTGGTGGCACTCGAGCCCACATTTAAAACCAAGTTCTTGATAGTTAAGCTGCATTTTTTCTTTCCACAGGTTTTTTGTCTCTTATAAATTCGGATAATATGATTCCAATTAATCCTCCAAATAATCCACCTGCCGTAGCACTTCCTGTTTTGGCATAAAAACTATCTTTATTGTAATCTGGAATAAAATATCTTTGAATTGAGATAGTAACTGGAGGAAAATATTCTCTAAAATAATAACCTCCTACGCCTCCTAATAACATAGCACTCCCTATTATAGCTCCTTTAATATAATTTCTCATTTCCTCTCCCAGACAACAACATTATTTTTCATGACTTTCTTAATCCTATGCAAAGGTATATTTGATTCTTCTTCATTGTCCAAAACCATAAAGCTTCCTTCTAATCTTTTAATCTTTGTGTAAGGAATCTTTATTAATTTATTTAAAATTCTATCGTAATAAAAAATTGAATATTGCTCTGGATTTTCCCTTTTATCCCACTTGATTTTGTTGAGCAAATCTTTGATTGGCTGCACAAGAGAAATATATTACATATTTTATTTAATTGTTTCGAATTCAAGTGTTTCTTTATTCTTTCTGACATTATCATGACTAAATATTTTGCCGTGCATTGCTATGTAAACCCCTCTTGGAAGTATTTGAGCAAATGCTATTGCGCAACCAAGATTAAAATGTGCATCTGATTTAACAAAACTGTAAGGAATAAGCGAGCCTGTTAATACTATCGTCTTGTCTCTTATTTTATCTCCCAATAATTTAGCAGTTTCTATCATTGTATCTGTGCCATGCGTGATTACAATTCTATCCTCTTCGTATGATTTGCATTTATTTAGAATTTCTTGTCTATGATGATCTTTCATATATAAACTATCTATCAGCATAATTGTTTCTATTTCAATATCAACTTTGTTCTTACATTCATGTAACATATTATTTACGTGTGTCTCTTTAAATATTAAACTCCCGTCTACTTCATTGTAAATTTTGTCGAAAGTGCCTCCGGTAGCGAATATTTTCAGTTTCATATCAGAGAGAAATCAAGGCTTATTTAAGAATTATTTTCCATAAATTTGGAAAAATATACAAAAAAATAGCAAAATTTATATATAAAATGGAAAGACATTCCATTTATGGATGAAAAAGATGAAAAAATACTTAGATTATTGAAGGAAAATAGTAAATCAACTACTCAACAAATAGCCAAAAAAACTTTAATACCAATAACAACTGTACACAACAGGATTAAAAAATTAGAGAAAGAAGGGATAATTAAGAAATACACTGTAGAAGTAGATAATAAAAAGCTAGGAAAAAATATAGCTGCCTATATTCATATTGTTGTTGATTACAGATTATTAAAAGAAATTAAAATGTCGCAGCATGAGCTAGCGAGAAAGCTTAGGCAGTATGATTTTGTAGAAGAGGCTGCAATGGTAACAGGCGGAACTGATATTATAATAAAAGTAAGGGTCAGAGATATCAATGAGTTAGATGATTTTGTTACGAAAAAGCTAAGAAACATTGATGGTATTGAAAAAACTCAGACTATGATTATCTTGAATGATATTTAATACAAAAACGCCTTTTCATCAGTCCTTTCGCTTATTTCGCCAGCATAGTTAGTAAGCATCATTTCTTTTACTTCTTCAATATTCTTTGTTTGAGGAAGCACCCAGCCAAGCTTTACATAAGCTGTCTCTGGCAGCATATCATCTGCAAAGATGCAATTAAGTTCTATAGAAAGTTTTCTTAATGGAGAATACACATAAGGATGTACTCTGCCATATAGAGTTTGTGGTGCTATTACAATTGCAACATTTTTATCAATTAGTTCTTTCAATTTCTTAACTAAAGAATTTTTTGGATTCAATGTCGAAACATGCCCTAAGCCTGTTGCAGCAATCACAATTCCCTTGTATTTTTTTTCCAGATAATAATCCAAAACATCAGGATTCATTCCAGGATAAACATAAAGCAAAGCAGTCTTATGCTCAAATTTATCATTCACAGTAACTTTGCCATCATTTCTTTTATTATAATTATTGTTCAAAATTTCTATATTGCCATTTTCATAAACTTTTGCAAGAGGCAGCTCGTTTATTGGGCGAAAAGCATCTCTTCTGCTTGTGTGCATTTTTCTTACTTTTGTTCCCCTATTTAATATGCAATAATCATCATTGCTTGTCCCATGCAAACAAGTCACAACAGCAGCTCCATCAAACTTTCCTGCTGCATGGACTGCACACAATAAATTAGAAAAAGCATCAGAACTCCCTCTGTCAATGCTTCTCTGCGCAGCTGTAAAAACAACAGGCTTGTTCAAATGCCTTAAAAAAAATGAAATTGCAGCTGTCGAATAATGTAATGTATCAGTTCCTTGCGTAACAACAACTCCACTAACTTTATCTTCATTAAGCTCTTTAGCAATTCTTCTTGCCATTGCCTGCCAGTCTTCAGGAGCCATGTCCTCGCTCATAATGCTCATTACTTTCTCTGCTTTCAAGTTTGCAATATTTCCAAGCTCCGGCAGCATCGCAACAAAATCCTCTGCTGTATAGTCAGCATAAACTCCCCCTGTTTTGTAATCAACTCTTGAAGAAATCGTGCCTCCAAAAGAAAGTATAGGAACTGTAGGCAACTCCTTTTTATGGCTCAACTTGTGCTTTTCTTCCTTTTTCCTTTCATGTTTTTTTACAACCTCGATTTTTGCTATTCTTTTGTTTTCAATCCCAATGTTGTAGCCATTATCCAATTTAATAACTGTATAATTCTCGTCAAAAATCTCAGGCCTTGGCAAAAGAATTCCCTCGTAAGCCTCCTCTTTTGTATGCACTTTCACAATGTCGCCGTATTCCGGTATCATAGATAAAAAGTTGGAATAAGTTTATTTAAAGGTTTTGGAAAAGAATTTGTTAAATTAGTTAAGAAAAATTTTCAATCTGTTCGCTTCGCTCACATTAGTTAGTGCGCCTCGGCATTCTGCTGTGGAGATTGCCTCACTTGGTGCCCCCCCTCGGCGCAAATATATTAAAAGTGGTTACTTTCTTCTTGCTTGACAGCGCAAAGTCGCTCTCGTATTTTTTGAATTATTTTGATAATTATTATTGTATTATTTTTATCGAAATTGTATTGTTGAAAAATTTCAGAAATTATATTAACTTTTTATCCCATATACCCCGGCTTTTCATCAAGCATCTGCTTGGCCCTTGCTGCAGTAAAGTGCTCCACCAATTCTTCATAAGCTTTTTCCACTTCTTTTGTCACGCTTGGTCTAACTTTCTGAAGCGCAAGCTCAAAGTGTTTTTTGTAGATATCTCTGGAATTTATGTCTTCCCTTAAGGCAAGAATTGCAGCTTCCCTGCATACTGCTTCAATGTCAGCGCCGACATAACCCTCAGTTTTCTTTGCAAGCGCCCTTAAAAAGTCATCCCTGCTCTTTATATCTTCCTTATCAAATAATTTCTCCTCATTCTCAAATTCCACACTTGCGGCCTCGCCTTTCCCAACCGTCTTTGCTGCA